>JACCDZ011553277.1_pt1 | contig 58598 bp, 47 predicted proteins | sample 7449551 | NCBI WGS metagenome assembly JACCDZ01 (sample SAMN15323452, study PRJNA562643) | freshwater metagenome | isolation source: river surface water | place: USA:Blue River Watershed | collected 2017-08-18 | reverse complement strand
TGCTCGGGGCGTGGACGACCGAGGCCCAGCGGGCCGAAGTGGAGGCCTACTGCGAGCGGGCGGCACGCCGGAGCGAGCGCGACCGCCAAGCGGACACCAAGACGGTGAGCGGCGTGTTTACGGGGACCTACGTGGAGCATCCGTTCACGGAGGCGCCGATCCCGGTGTGGACCAGCGACTACGTGCTGATGGGCTACGGAACGGGGGCCGTGATGGCGGTTCCGGGGCACGACAGCCGCGACCACGCGCTGGCCAAGGCCATGGGCTTGCCCATTGTGCAAGTGGTGGCGTCGAGCGAGCCCGTGGACGTGCAGGCAGAGGCCTTTGAGGCCAAGTCGGGGCGTGCCATGGCGTCGGATTTTTTGGACGGATTGGCTACGGTTCAGGCGATTGATCGCGCCATTTCTGAGTTGGAGGCGCGCGGATTGGGCGAGCGCACCGTGCAGTACCGCTTGAGGGATGCCGTGTTCGGCCGCCAGCGCTATTGGGGCGAGCCCATTCCGATTGCGTACCGCGACGGGGTTCCGGAGGCGCTGCCGCTCGAGGAGCTTCCGTTGATGCTGCCCGCCGTGGACAAGTACTTGCCCACCGAAGACGGAGAACCGCCGCTGGCGCGCGCGGAGCGCTGGGTTTCGGCCGAAGGCCTTCCGCTCGAGACCACGACCATGCCCGGATGGGCCGGTAGCTCCTGGTACTTTTTACGGTACATGGATCCGCACAATGAGTCCGCCATGGTGGACCGCGCGGCCGCCGACTACTGGGGCCAAGTCGACCTGTATGTGGGCGGAAGCGAGCACGCCACCGGGCACTTGCTCTACAGCCGTTTTTGGACCCACGCGCTCCATGATTTGGGCCATATTGGCTTCCGCGAACCGTTCAAACGCCTCGTGAACCAAGGCATGATTCAGGGAATCAGCGCGTTCGTGCACCGCATCGAAGGCACCCAGACCGTGGTGAGCGCCGAGCTCGCCGCGTCCTACACCACCCAAAAGCTGCACGTGGACGTGAGTTTAGTGAACGAGCGCCACGAGGTGGACCGCGACGCCCTGCGCGCCTGGATGCCGAGTTGGGCTGGAACTGAGTTTATTCCGGCCGAGGGACCGATCAAGGTCGAGCGCGAGGTGGAGAAAATGTCGAAGTCCAAGTACAACGTCGTCAACCCCGACGCGCTGGCCGACCAGCACGGAGCCGACGCGGTGCGCCTCTTTGAAATGTTCCTCGGACCCATCGAGCAGAGCAAGCCCTGGGATACCCAAGGCATGTCGGGCGTGGTGGGCTTCTTGAAAAAGTCGGTACGCCTGGTGGAGAAAGGGCACGACGGCGAAGCCTCCGCCGAAGAGCTGACCGCCCTTCACACGCTGATTGACAAGCTGCAGCGCGACGTCGAAACCCTGTCGTTCAACACCTCGGTGAGCGCCATGATGATCGCGGTCAATGCTTGGGGCGGACTTCCCCAGCTCGCCCGGACCACGCTGCGCGACTTTGCGGTGCTGCTGGAGCCCTTTGCGCCGCACACCGCCGAAGCCCTTTGGGCGGAATTGGGCGGCACGGGAAGTGTGGTACTGGCCCCCTACCCGGTGCTGAACCCTTCCTACCTCGTCAGGGACCGCGTGCAGTACCCGGTGCAGTTCAACGGGAAAACGCGCTTTCAGCTCGAGATGCCGGCGTCTGCGTCGGCGGCCGAAGTCGAAACGGCCGTGATGGCCCACGAAAAGACGGCGCACTTCCTCGAGGGCCGAAGCCCCAAAAAAGTCATTGTGGTGCCGGGCCGGATTGTGAACGTGGTGGGATAAAAGATCTAGGGCTTGCCGAGTCGGTAGTAAGCGTTGGTAACCCAAAGCATCACTAAACCGAAGCTGACCCCCCCAACAATCAGGAGCTGTGCCACCCCAGACTCCGCGGTAAAGCTGAGCTTTAATAAAATCGTCGAAATGACAAAGCTCGAATTGCGTATGATGGTGGGGAAATCGTCGCTATAGAGTAGCGATAATAACAATATGAATACGTCACTGACAATTAACACCGTGTAAAACTGATCGAAAAAGACGGCATTCAGATCAGATACCGGATTTTCGAGTGCGGAACCGCTCTGAATCCACGAAACTAAACTGGAGGCCGCGAGCGCAACCAAGACCGCAAACAGCCCAAAAGCCAGGATGTTTTTGGAGTTTATGAACCTCCGCAGGTTAATCGCTTCGGGCGTATTGGGAAACTCTTGATCGCTAAGGTATCCTGACGTTCGGTAAAACAAAAGAACGCAGACGTAGATCACTAGGACACAAAGCAAGTCCCAAACGAGCTCAATGTTGCCCGAGTTCCAATGAAAATTCCGCCCCAACTCAAGGTGAGTCAAGTCTTTAAAAACGCCTCGAATCAAAATCAACACCATGATTTCGTACTGCTTTGCAACATAGATGGTCGTAGATCGCCTCAAGTAGTACACCAAGAGGTAGGTCTCAAAAAGCAGCAGCACCGAAAACGGCGTGTAAATAGCATTTATGGGGTGGGAAAACAGGGGGCCATTGATCCAATCAGGATACCACGACTTGATGGAATACAGCCCCAAGTGAATTAAAAAACTCGCAATTGCGGCGATGAGCGTAAATCGCCCTAAAATGGCCCTAAACTTAGGCGTGAATGGGCGTTCCGCCCAAGCTAGGATTAAATTCATTTCGCTGATTTACAACGAAATATACAAAAAATTGCTTACGCTTCAGTCTTTGGCCAGCGAGTCTAGAATGGCCTTGCGCGGCTTCATGCCCGATTCGAAGTCGGCCCAAAGCGAGCGCGGCAGCGGGTCGGCGCGCTGGATCGGCTCTTTGAGCGGGTCCACTTGCCGGCCGTTCTTCCAAAAACGGTAGCACACGTGCGGACCGGTGGCAAGCCCCGTCGACCCCACGTAGCCGATCACTTGACCCTGCTCGACCCGGGCCCCGTTGCGAACGCCCTTGCCGATGCGGCTCATGTGCAGGTACTGGGTAGTATAAGTTCCGTTGTGCTTAATTTTCACGTAGTTGCCGTTGGCTGAATTATAGGCGGCCGCGACGACGGTGCCGTTGGCGGTAGCCAAAATGGGCGTACCTGAGGGAGCCGCGTAGTCCGTCCCCAAGTGGGCCTTCCAGCGCTTCTGCACCGGGTGAAAGCGGTTCATCGTGTAGCGGGAGGTGATGCGCGCAAATTCCAATGGCGCCTTCAGGAACATGCGCTTCATGCCTTCGCCTTCGTGGTCGTAGTAGCCCTCCACGCCCCCGTCGGCGTTTTGGTAGCGAAACGCATAAAACGACTTGCCGTTGTGGAAAAACCGCGCCGCCAGAATTTTGCCCGTTCCCACAAATACGGTGTCGTCGACGTAGGACTCCTCATAGATGACCTCAAAACGGTCTCCGGCCTGAATGCGGAAGAAGTCGATGGTCCAAGCGTACACTTCAGACAACTTTACCGCCACCGCCGGCGAAACCCCTTGCTTCTCGAGGGTCGCATAGAGCGAACCGTTGATTTCGCCGCCCACAGCCCGTTCCTTGGTCACCTTGGGCCGTTCCACCTTGCGCACAAAGAGGCTGTCGCGGAGGCCAAACACCACGTATTCCGCCACCGAGGGCTCGTAAATGAAGTAGGTCACTTGGCGCGTGCTGTCCTTGCTGCGCAGCAACCAGTAGGCGTCGCCGGCGCGCCACTTGCGCGGATTAAAGTCCTCGGACCCCTTTTGCAGCAGCTCGTCGACCTTCACGGCGTCGATGCCCCAGGTGTCCATGAGTCCGCCAAAGGTTTCGCCCTCGGCGACCTCGTAGCGCTTGGCGTCGAATTCCCGCAGCGAATAACCAAACAAAAAGCCCGGATCGACCTCCTCGCCCTCGGCCTCTGCCCTGCCCGCCGCCGACGGAAGCACCTTGGCCAGCAGCCACAAGCTGAGGATCAAGCCCAGACCGATGCTCACGGCGAGCCAGATCGGTAAGTTGCGCTTTTTTGCAGATTTTTTGGTCATCGAGGGCTCTAAAATACGGCCAAACGACGGGGGAAAACCCTGTTGATAAGTACAAATTGCCTAAAATGGGGGTAACGCAGGGGTTACGCTAAAGTCAGGTATTTGCAACTCAATGAGTTCCCGCCGCCCCCTTCCTGTCGTTGTGCTCAGCGACCTGCACCTCGGAACCTTCGGGTGCCACGCCCGAGAGCTGCTCGCCTACCTCAAAGGCATCCAGCCCGAGGTCTTGATTCTCAACGGAGACATCATCGACATCTGGAATTTTAAAAAATCCTACTTCCCCAAAAGCCATTTTAAAGTGGTCAAGCGTCTGATTTCTATGGCGCAAAAGGGCACGGAGATTTACTACCTCACGGGCAACCACGACGAGCTGCTCCGCCGATTTGCCGACGCCGACTTGGGCCGCATTCACCTGCGGAATTCGCTCGTGATGACGGTGGGCGGCGTGCGAACCTGGTTTTTTCACGGCGACATCTTTGACGCGAGCATCCAAAACGCCCGCTGGCTGGCCAAGTTGGGCGGATGGTCCTACGACCTACTCATCTGGGTGAACCGCGGCCTCAACATGGTGCTGGAACGCATGGGGCGCGAGAAGTACTCGCTGAGCAAGACCATCAAGGATTCCGTTAAAAAAGCCGTCACCTACGTGGGCGATTTTGAACGCGCCGCCGCCGAGATGGCCGTGCGCCAAGGCTACGGCCGAGTGGTCTGCGGCCACATACACCAGCCCCAAATGCGCCAAATCGCCGTTGGCGATCGGCGGATTGACTACTTGAACTCCGGCGACTGGATCGAAAACCTAACGGCCCTTGAGTGGGACGGAACCCAATGGACGTTGTACCAGCACCCCGACGTGCGGGAGCCCGAAGAGGAAGACCAAAAAGTAGATGCTTCGGCGCGCGAACTGCTGACGTGGGTGCTGGCCGAAACCGAAGTTCCGCAATGAAACTGCTCTATGCCGTTCAGGGCACAGGCAACGGGCATGTGGCTCGGGCCCGGCACCTGATTCCCGTGCTCTCGGCCTATGCCGACGTCACCGTGTGGATTTCGGGAACGGAGAGCCAAGTGGACCTTCCGGTGGCCCCGGCGCGGCGTTTTGCGGGAATTTCGTTGAAGTACAACCGCCGGGGAGGCCTGAGCTACCTCAAGTGCCTGACGGACAACGACTGGCTGCGGTTTGTGCGCGACGTGCTCCGCGCCCCCATTCATGATTTTGACCTCATTATCAACGACTTCGAGCCGGTGAGTGCCTGGGCGGTCCTGCTTCGGGGCGGAACGCTGCTCGAGCTCAGCCACCAAGCGGGCGTGCGGCACCCGGGTGCCCCCAAGCCCAAGCGCCCGAATGCGCTCGGTGCCTTTATTTTGGCGAACTACGCTCCGTCCAAGCAGGCGATTGGGTTCCACGTGCAGGCAATTGAGCCCTTCGTACGCCCTCCGCTGATCCGCCACGAGGTGCGGTTTGCCGAGCAGCGCCCGCAGCCCCAACTGCTCGTGTACCTGCCCGCCTACGGAACCGCCGAGCTGGTCGCGGCCCTGAGCGACTGCCCCGTGCCGGTGCGCGCCTTTTCGCCCCGGATTGAGGAGCCCGAAGTACACGGTGCGCTGCGCCTCGAGCCGGTGGACGCCCTGCGCTTCCTCGAGGCGTTTTGCACGTCGGATTCGGTGCTGTGCAGCGCCGGTTTTGAGCTGCCTACCGAGGCGCTTTTTCACGGCAAACGGCTGGCCGTAATCCCGATTGCCGGACAGTACGAACAGGCCTGCAACGCCCTAGCGCTGCGCCAAGCCGGAGCCTGGCACGCCCAGAGCTTGGCGCGCTTCAAGCTGCTGAAGTGGCTGAAGAGTCCGCCCCCGCCGAAGGCGAATTGGCCCGACTACAGTGAAGAATTGGCGCGCGAACTGCTGCGCTTTGCCCCGCACAAGCTTGCGCCGAGCGGTTAGCTGGCGACGGTGCCCCAGGCTTCGCGCTCGGCGTCGGTCCACAAAAACGGAAACGCAATGCGGAGCTGGAACTTCGGCGGAAGGTACTTGGGCCAATTGGTGCCGCCGGTAGCGCGGGCGTCGGTCGGCTGCTTCGCGAGGTAGCGACCGGCGGTCTTCAAATGCTGCATCGGCCAGCGCACGTTCACCTGCTGGTCCAGCTCGCGCAGGGCCTCGCGAAGCGAGTCGCTCAACTCGCCGCGGGCCTCCAGGGCCCGGGCTCGGTCCGACAGCGTGCGTCCGTGCACCCGCTGGGCCCGCTCGGCGAACGCCTTCGCGTACTTTTCCTCAAACTGCTTGAGCGTCAGCGTCTTCTCGCCGGTGGCCGCGATCGTGGCGCCTCCGCGCCAGTAAATCTTATCGAGCAGCACCAGCGGATCGGTCTCGCCGGCAAAATCCGCGCGCACGTCGAGGTGCACCAGCTCGTTCAGCCGCGCCAGCGCCATCTCGATCATGCGGTACTGCCCCGACTGAAACCCGCTCGCCGGAATCAGCGCCATGCGAAAGCGCAGAAACTGCGCGCGGTCCATGCCGTCGGTCATCACGGCAAACGACTGCTCGAGCGCCCCAAAGTAGCGGGTGCAGCGCCGCACGTGCTCCGCCAGCGCCTCGGCGTGCGCCGGAGTCCATTCGGCCGTCCCGGGCATCGGAGCGTCGAGGGCCGCGTCGAGCTCGTGAAGCACCAACTTGAAGTACAGCTCGGTGATCTGGTGGTACATGATGAAGATTGGCTCGTCGTGGTGCGGCGTGCGCGGCTGCTGCAAGCTCAGCAGGCTGTCGAGGCGGATGTAGTCCCAGTACGTGAGGTAGTCGGCTTCGAGGAGTCCGTCGAGAAAATCGACCAGTTCCTGGCCCGAGGCCGAATACTTGCTGCGCAGGGCTTCGAGGCGTTCCAAAAGCGAAGAATCAAGGGTAGTCATGCCGCAAAGCTATTAGCTAACGGGCAATGACGGGGCGTCAGCCCTTGGAAATCGTGAACGAAAACGTCGTGCCTTCGCCCGCCGTCGAATTCACCTTGACCGCGTGGCCGTGCGCCTCGACGATGTGCTTGACGATGGCCAGCCCGAGGCCGGTTCCGCCGATCTTTTTGGTGCGCGTGCGGCTGCGGTCTCCGCGAAAAAAGCGCTCAAACACGCGGCCGAGTTCCTCCTTGGCAATGCCGATGCCGTTGTCTTGCACGAGCACGTTGTAGGACTTTTCGCCGGCGTCTTCGATGGCGACGCGCAGAAATCCGCCCGGCTCGTCGCGCGAGTACTTGATCGCGTTCGAAATCAGGTTGAGCACCACCTGGTCCATCCGCTCGGGGTCGGCAAAGACCGCGCAGTCCTCGTCGGGGTCGTAGTCGCGCACCACCGTCAGGCCTTGCTGGGCGATGCGGTCCGACATCTGCTCCAGGGCGTCCTCGATTTGCTCGGTGAGGCTATAGCGCTCTTTTTGCAGCACGAGCTGGTCGCCTTCGAGTCGGGCGAGCACGTCCATGTCCTGCACCAAGCGAATCATGCGTTCCACGTTGCGCGAGGCTTTTTTGAGGTATTCCTTGCGGACCTTTTGGTCCTTAATTCCGTCCAAAAGCGTCAGCACGTAGCCCTGAATGTTGAAAATCGGCGTGCGCAGTTCGTGCGACAGGTTGGCGATGAACTCGCGCCGCACGTCGTCGCGAACCTGAAGGTTGCTGAGCTCGGTGGTTTTTTTCTGCGCCCAAGAGGCCACTTCCATCTCCACCTTTCCGATTTCTTCGGCGTCGGCCATCAGAGAGGTCTGGTAGCGGTCGGGGTTGGAAATGACCTTGTAAATTTTCAACAGCCTCGAATACAAAAACTTGCGGATCAGGTATTCCGCCAAAAACGCCGTGGCGCTGGCGATGAAGGTGCTGAGCAGCGTGATTTCGAGGTAAGGCACCTCTTGGACGGGAAGCGGCAGGGCGCCGTCGTCGGTGTGCACGAGCTCGAACATGGCAAACATGACGAACCACACCACCGGCCCCAGCAGGATTCCGATGAAAAAAGCAATGCGTTCCGGACGGTCTAGCACGCCCCGAAGTTACTCTTCGAATTTGTAGCCGACGCCCTTGATGGTCTTGATGGTGTCGTCGCCGATTTTTTCGCGGATTTTGCGAATGTGCACGTCGATGGTTCGGCCGCCGACGATGACTTCAGAACCCCACACGCGGTCCATGATGGAATCGCGCGAAAATACCTTGCCGGGCTTGCTCGCCAGCAGGTGCAGCAGCTCGAATTCCTTGCGGGGCATTTCGATCAGGTTGCCCTTGAGGTACACCTGGTACTTCTCGAGGTTGATCGACAAGTCGCCGCGCTCGAGGCTGCCGACGGGTTCGGCATCTTTTCCGTTGCGACGCAGCAGGGCCTTCACGCGGCTGACCAGCACCTTGGGGCGGATCGGCTTGGTAATGTAGTCGTCGGCTCCGGCGTCAAAACCGGCCACCTGGCTGTAGTCTTCTCCGCGCGCACTCAAAAAGGCGATCAGGGTGGTGGCGATGTCGGGGTTGGAGCGGATCGCTTCGCAGGCCTCGATGCCGTCCATGCCGGGCATCATGACGTCGAGCAGAATGAGGTCCGGGCGGTGTTTTTTGGCAGCTTCGACGCCCTCGGCGCCGTCTTTGGCGGTCACCACCGCGTAGCCTTCTTTTTCGAGGTTGAAGGTCACAAATTCCCGAATGTCCGGGTCGTCGTCCACGAGGAGAACGGTTGGTTTTTTAGCCATGGTGCGCGTGATTGGTCCAAAAGTAAACGCTTTTAGGTCGTGCGCTCCACCGTTTACCATTTTTTATCGCGGATTTAACCATTTGACAACACGGCGTATACGGCCCTTCGCGACCTAACTTTGAGCAGATGAAACCCTGGTACGCACTTTTTATTGGTCTACTGATTAGCAGCACGTTAGCTGCGCAGAGTCCCGAAAACCTGCGCATCATGACCTACAACCTCACGTACTTCAGGGCCTTTACTTCCTTCTGCACCTCGAGCAACAATCCGCCGGGCGCCAAGGAGGGATGGCTGCAGACGGTGGTCGCCCACGCCCAGCCCGACCTGCTGGTCTGCAACGAGGTCGACGGGAGCAATTCAACCGCCCACAGCCGAATCCTCAGCCAGTGCCTCAACACCAACGGCGAAACCCGATGGGCCGCCGCCGACCTCTACACCAACGGGAGCTCGCTGATCAACGCGGTGTACTACGACCAAAACAAGCTGGGCATAAAGTCCCAGGGAATTATTAGCAACGACCTGCAAAACAGCAGTTTAGTTCGCGGAATTGACGTAATTCGCTTCTACTACAAGGACTCGCTTTTGGCGTGGAATCCCGACACGGTGTTTTTCACCCTGTTTGCGGGGCATTTCAAGGCCGGCAATACCGCCACGGACCTGAGCGACCGCCAAAAAACGGCCGAGGCCATCATGAACTACTTGGTAACCAAGCCGCGCGACCCGCACTACGTACTTTGCGGCGACCTGAACATGCCCAAGAGCCAGGAGGCCGGATTTCAGCAGCTGCTGAACTACAGCAACGCGACGGTTCGGTTCTTTGATCCTGAAAATCAACTCGGAAACTGGAGCTCCAACGGGAGCTTCGCGGCGATGCACACCCAGTCGACGCGGGACGCGCAGACCAACAGCGGATGCTTTTCGGGCGGGGGCCTCGACGACCGCTACGACCACATTTTGACCAACCAGGCGATGCTGAGTTCGTCGGCCCGCATGCGCTACCTCCCGGCGACGCTGCGTCCATTGGGGAACGACGGCCTCCACTTCAACGTGGCGCTGAACTCGGGCACCAACAATTCGGTGCCGTCGAATGTGCTCACGGCCCTGTACGAACTCTCGGACCACCTGCCCGTGGTCGCCGACTTTGAGGTGGCGCGCTTGGGCATCGGGCTGCCGGAACGCCGCGAATCCGCCGTGCTGCACCGCGCGACGACGGGGGAATGGACCCTCAGGCGCATCGACCTCGGAGGTGACTGGGCCGTCGAAGTTTTTGACGTCACGGGGCGCCTGCTCGAGCGCTCCGTTTGGCCGGCCGGCCAGGCAGAATGGACCCTCGGGGGCGAAGCGCGGGGATTTGCGTTCGTCCATGTGCTCGCCGGGTCGGCAAGCAGTAAATTTGCCGTCCCTCGATGAACCGTATCATTTTTTTTATCCTGATTTTCAGCGCACTGCACTTTGAGAGCGCGGCGCAGAGCTTTCAGGAACGCAGCACCTCGGCCAGCCAAGTTCGGTTGAGCGTCACCAATGTGGGCACCTTTGGCAACGCGTTTCGGGGCTACCGCGACGGCACCGGCACGCCCTCCTGCGAATTCCCCGCAGGCTCGGGTACCGAACACCTCTTTGAATCGGGGATTTGGGTCGGCGGAATCGACGCCGGCGGCGGAATCCGCGTCAGCACGTCGGCCTACGACGCCCCGCAGGGCTACGCTCCAGGACGGGGCGGATTTGAGTTTACTCCGGCCAGCGGACTGACCGAGACTTCGTCCCTCAAGGACCACCCCAACTACCGCACCAACGCCGTGTCGCACCAGGACTTCAGCGCGACCTGCGTCGACACCAACATCCTCGTTCCGGGAACGACGATCCCCATCAGCAACCACCTGACGCCCATGGGGATTTCGATGCAGATGGCGACCTACAACTGGAACTACCGGTTCAGCGACTTCTTTGTGGTCGTGGACGTTACGCTCAAGAATGTAGGAATCGAAACCTACAACGACGTCTACGCAGCCCTCTGGGCCAATAAGGTCGTGCGGAACATCAACCGCACCCCGGCTGGAGCCGGCGGCGCCGTGTTTTACCAGCAAGGCGGAAACGGCTACGACGACAGCCTTCAGCTGGCGTACCGCTTTGACGCCACGGGCGATCCGGGGTGGACCGACTCCTACATCGGCCAAAAATTCCTGGGCGCCGAAGACAAAAACGGATTCCATCATCCGCTCGTCAACGGATTGGACGACCACTACCACGCCTGGATTTTCAACAACTCGGGCCAGGCCCTGTACTTTTTTCCGACGACCGACGACCAACGCTACGTCAAGATGACCCAGGGCCTCAACCAAGACCCCTGCTGGAGCAATCCAAACGGGGCGCCCTGCGCGGCCGGCACTGGCGCCAACATCCAGGCCCAGCTGAACGCCGCCGGCAACCGAAGCGACCTGCTGAGCGTGGGGCCGTTCCAAAACTTTGCGCCCGGAGACGAGATCAAGCTCGCCTTTGCCTTTGTGCTGGCCAAAAAGGTGGACGACGGCCAGCCCAACACGGTGAACAACAAGGTCCAGCGCAGCCGACTCCGCGCCAACGCCCAATGGGCCCAAACCTGCTACAACGGCGAAGACCAGAACTTTAACGGAATCCTCGACGCCGGCGAAGACCGCGACGGCAACGGCGAGATCACGCGCTACATTTTGCCCAGTCCGCCCGACGCCCCCCAAGTGCGCGCCGTGCCGGGCGACAGCTTCGTCGACCTCTTCTGGACCGACCGCAGCGAGCGCAGCGTGGACCCCATCAGCCAGCGCGAAGACTTTGCGGGCTACCGGGCCTACGTGAGCCAGCTCGGTTTTGACGTCGACGCGAGCCAACGCACCGCCGAAACGTTTCGCCTCTACGGCGAATGGGACCAGCGCGGCGACGGAGTGTTTTACGAAACCGGCCTCGAACCCATTCGACTCGTGGAGCCTGTGCAGTTCCAGGGCGACAGCCTGACCTACCGCTACCACGTGCGCCTCGAGAATGTGCCCAACGGATGGCAGCGCGCCGTGGCCGTCACGGCCTTTGACCAAGGAGACCCCGACACCCAGCTGGAATCGCTGGAATCGAGCTTTGCGCAGAGTTCCGCCCGAGTGTTTCCCGGCACGCCCGCCCGCGAAACGATGGCCGAAAATCCGCCCTACGTCTACCCCAACCCCTACTACGCCGGGGCTGCCTGGGAAGGCCAAAGCGCCTTTCAGGACGAGAGCCGCCGCCTGATGTTTGCCAACCTTCCGGCCCAGGCGGAGATCCGCATTCATTCGCCCGCCGGCGACCTGCTCGACGTGCTGCACCACAACGCCCAGGGAAGCGACCAGTTGAGCCAACGCTGGTTCCGCACGTTTGCCAACCCCGAAGAGCAGCGCGTGGTCCTTTCGGGCGGCGAGTACGCCTGGGACATCCTCTCCAAGGACCGCCAAATGATTTCGCACGGCCTGTACCGCTACACCGTGCTCAACCTCGAAACCGGAGAATCCTATTCCGGCCATTTTACGCTGATTAAATAACCATGAAGCACTTTTTTACCCTTCTCGCGACGGCGCTCGGTTTTGCGGCTGCAGCCCAGACCTACTACCCGATTTCCACCCTTCAGTACGTGTCGCCTTCGCAGCTCGCGGCCTGCAAGGACTCCTCGGGTTTTGAAGGCCAGATTGTCAAAACCGTCGGCATCGTCGTGACGCCGGGCAACGTTTCTGAGGTTCCCTCGGGCTCGGTACAGGGCGGACACCGTCCCTTCTTCTTCATCGTCGACACCGCGGCCCAGGGCGCGGCCGGTCCGTTTCGCGGCATGGAAGTCATGGGCGTCTACACCAACGCGCAGAACCAGCTCGTGACCCTTCCGAACGTGGAATACTTGATGCCGGGCGACCTCATTCAGTTCATTGGCAAGGTGTCGACCTTCAATAACGGAACCCAGCTCGAGGCCACCAGCGCCAGCAGCATGACCATCTTGGGCACGCGCCCCGTTCCGACTCCGGCCGTGGTACCTGTGGGCGCCCTGAACGACCCCCAGCGCATCAACATTCCGACGACGGGCGAGCAGTGGGAAAACGCCTTCGTCGACCTGCAAAACGTGACGGTCACCGAGGTGATTTTGTTTGGTGGAAACCGCGTCAGCTTCAACGTAGTCGACGGCAACGGCAACAAAATCAACGTCTCGGACCGCTTTTTGGCCCAGAAACTCCCCAGCTACCAGACGGTAAACCCGGCTTCGCCCCAGACCACGGGACAGTTTGTTCCGCCCGTGCCTGGAACGTTTTACAGCAGCCTCAAGGGCATGATTCGCCACGACGGCAACGGCTGCTTTACCGCCGGCGGAACCCGTGGCTACGAGCTCAACCCCTTCTCGGCCGCGCACTACCAAATTGCCTACGCCCCGCCCTACATCAGCAACTTCGAGCGCGATCCGATGATCCCGACGCCCAACCAAAGCCCAGATTTGACCTGCAACATCACCGACTTTGACGGCACCGTGGATTCCGTGCACGTGTTTTACTCGACCAACGCGAGCCTCCAGCCCACGCAATTCACCAAGGCCGTGATGCCGCTCGTGGCCGGTTCGACCGACGAATACGAATTCAGCCTTCCGAGCGCACCCAACGGAACCCTGATGCGCTACTACCTGCGTGCCAAGGACGACGACGGCAACGTGTCGTACTACCCCACCACGCCCGTGGGCCAAGCCCAGCCCAACGTCGACTACTACACGGTGCGGACCGGCGGCATGAAGGTCTACGACGTGCAGTACACCCAGGCCTCCAACGGCAATTCGCCCTACCTCGGCAAGACGGTGACCCTCAAGGGCTTCGTGACGGCCTCGACCAAGCCCTACGACCTCGGGTACCTGTACCTTCAAGACGCCGACGGCGGACCCTGGAGCGGCATCTGGTGCGTCGGTTCGGGCATCACGCAGTTCTTCCGCGAGGAGGAAGTTCAGGTGACCGGCCTGGTTGAAGAATACTTTGGCATGACGCGGCTAAACGTTTCCAGCGTTTCGCGCACCGGCCAGCGCAGGGCTCTCACTGCCTCCGTACTCAACCCGAGCGACAGCGCCAGCAAGTGGAACTGGGGATGGGAAGCCTACGAAGGCTGCTACGTGCGCCTGGCCGACCCCAACCAAGCCAAGCTGCGCGTGACCAACCCGAACCTCGGCTTTGGAGACTTCGCGGTTTCGCAGACTCCGGGCGCGGGCTACTGGCGCCGCACCTTGGTCATGGCCGGACGCCAATCGGCCACGGCCTTTGGCTCACTTTACGTGCAGCTCGTGAGCGACCTGCGCTACGACACGATCGACGGCGAGATGATGGTGGACCCCATTCTGGTCGCCGACACCATGACCATGGACGCGGTGGAGGGCATCCTGTTCTACGGATTCAGCAACTTCCGCGTGCTTCCGCGCAACAACGACGACTTCATCGGAATTAATGTCGCCCTCGACTCGACGGCGCTGCCCAAGTCGACGATTGGCCTTCACGAAGGTTCGGCCGCCGGGCTTCGCAGCTTCCCCAACCCCACGGCCGACGTGATCGTGGTCGAGGGACCCGCGGGCACTTGGGTGCTCAGCGACCTCACCGGCCGAGCGGTTCTGCGCGGACGCCGAAGCGCGGCACCCACCGAGGTGGACCTGAGCGGACTTTCGGCCGGAACCTACGTGCTTACCCTCGATTCTGAAGGCCGCCGCCTCACCTACCGCGTCGTCAAGCAGTAATTCCCCAACCGCCGTGCGCCGCCTCCCTGTGTTCCCCCTCCCCCGCCCTGCCTTGCGACTCGCGGCGCTCAGCCTGTCCCTCGGGCTGGCGCTGGCCTGTGAGCCGGGGGTTCCGGTGGAAAACCAGTTGCCCGAGACGCGCATGTCGGTCGACCGCATCGACCTGAGCGGGCCCGACCGCCTGAATTCAGTGGTCAAGCTGGCGTGGTTCGGCAGCGACGCCGACGGCTACGTCGTGGCCTACGAACTTCGGGTGGGCGAGGGCCCATGGGTGCGCACGACGCAGACCGACAGCACGCTGGTGCTGGGCATTCCGGCGGGCCAGGACACGGCCGACCTCGCGGTGGAAGTCCGCGCCATTGACCACGAAGGCGGAATCGACCCCAGCCCCGCCCGGCTGGTTGTGCCCATCAAAAACACGCCCCCGTCGGCGGAATTCACGACCTCGAGCTTTCCCGACGTGCCGGTGTGGAACGCGGTCACGTTTCAGTGGTTTGCCGAAGACCCCGACGGCGCCGGCAGCATTACCGACGTCGAGCTTCGGGTGAACGGCGGAGCCTGGCGCCCGATCGATCCCAACCAAAAATTGGTGAGCCTGGTGCTCCACGCGAGCGGAGCGACCGCGCTGTACTACGGCAACCAGGAGGCTTCGGCAGCCAACTGGGGCTACGCCCTCGATACCGCTGGCCCTAGCGTGCTCGAAATTCGCGCCCGCGACCTCGCCGGAGCTTGGTCCGCGCCCGACACCGCCCCGTCGGTCACCGTGAAGATGCCGCAGTCCAAGCTGCTGGTGGTGGCCAGCCACAGTGCCGCCGCCGACGCCGCCTGGTCCAGCGACCTCGCGGCCTTGGGCGTGGACTACGACCTGCTCGACTTGCTCAGCAACAGCGGGGCCGCGCGCCCGCGCTCCTGGAACCCCGGGTTCCGCCACACCCTTCGGGGCTACGACGCCGTGGTCGTCTACACCGCCTCGTCGGTCATGCTCGACCCCCAGACGGGGCTGACGAAGCTCCCGCTGGCCCATATGGGCCCTGCCATACAGCGCTTTGGCGAGGCCGGCGGACGGGTGCTGGTGAGCGCGTCGTTCAGCGCAACTTCAGACCTTACCGACCTCGTCGGCACCTTCCCCATCGACGGACTCGTGACCAGCACCGGCCAAGTTCGGTTGGTGACCGATTCCGCGCTCGTGGCCCAGCAAAGCGGATACCCCAACCTCAAGTCGACCAACGTGCTCATCGGCCTCACCCCGATGGTAGCGAGCGCCGACGCCGAGGTGCTGTACCGCGGGCAGCTCAGCAAGCTGTCGGGCTGGCAGGGCGACAACCTGATGGGGGTTCTGCGCCGAAAGCAGGGCGCCGTGCAGAGCGTGTTTTTGTCGTTTGACCTGCACCGCCTCGACGGCCAAAACGGCCAAATGCGCCGCGACGCGCTTCAAAAAATACTGATCGATGAATTTGGTCTCTAAAATCGCGATCGTGCTGGCGCTGCTGGCGAGCTTTGGGGCTTCGGCCCAGAAGCTGGGCGTGCTGCGCGGAACCGTGCGCGACGCCGAAACCGGCGAGGAGCTTCCGGGAGCCGGCGTGAGCCTGGTGGGCACCTACCTCAACGCGGTCACCGACGTCAACGGCAACTTTGTGCTGCCCAAGGTTCCGGTCGGCGAATTCAGCGTCAAGGTGCAGATGATGGGGTACGGAACCAAGCAGATCAACGGCGTCCGCGTGACCCTTGGCCAAACGACCGTGCTGAACGTCAAGCTTTCGAGCGACATCAACGAGCTGCAAACGGTCACCGTGGTCGGCAAAAAAACCGCGGTCGACCTCGAGCGGGCGGGAAGCGAACGCCTCATTGGCACCGACGAGCTGCGCCAAATGAACGTGCGCAACGTCGAAGATGCCGTGGCCACCCAGGCGGGCGTGGTCAAAACCACCGACGGACTTCAGATTCGCGGGGCGCGGGTGTACGAAACCGAATACCTCGTCGACGGAATCAGCGCCCAAGACCCGCTTGCGGGCACCGGATTTGGCGTCAGCGTGCAGTCGTCGGCCATTCAAAGCATTCAGGTGACTACGAGCGGCGCGAGCGCCGAGTTCGGCGGCGGTTCCAGCGGCGTCGTGAGCACCCAAATTCGCGAGGGCGGAGACCGACTTGAGGTTTCGGGCCGTATGCAGCGCGACTACCTCGCCCGACCCACCGCGGCCAGCAGCTTCTTCACCGACCGCGGGGAGGCCACGCTGGCGACGCCTGTTCCGTTTACCAACAAACGCTTAACGCTGTTTACCAGCGCGTCGTTTGACCTCAGCGACACCTACTTCCCCACGGTGGCCAAGCAACTGCACTCGTCGCTGTTCAAGGCCAACGACTCGCTGTGGGCTCCGCGCCAGGACAACCAGTGGTCGCACTCGCTGAAGCTGGGCCTGAAGGTGTGGAAGGGCGGAAAATTCACGCTCAGCAACCAGCACTCGCTGAACATCAACCAAAACACGCGGAGCCTTCAAATCGTGGGCCTCGACGCGCTGCTGACCCCGGGCTACCAGTACATCCGCAGCAAGGACCTGGACCGCGCCACTACCTACACCCACCACTCCAACCTGACGGCGCTCGGATTTCAGCAGGTTTTTGGTCCGAAATGGGGCCTCAGCGTGAACGCCGGCCGGCTGTTTACCAACCTTCGGGCCGACGCCAACGGCCGCCCCTTCCGCCAAGAGACGGTCGACGAAATCCTCGACGAGGCCAACATCATTTCGTACCCCGTGAGCGTGTTTAACCCGGGCGACCCGTCGGGAACCGTGTACATTCGCCCCGGCGACGGCCTGTACAACAACGGCGGAATCGCGCCCACCTGGCACGACCACTACGTCGAAGAGTACACCTTGCGCCTCAAGGCCAACTACTACCCGGCGGGCGGCGTGCACAAAGTGGCCTTCGGAACCGAAAACCAGTGGAATGAGTACCAGTGGGTCGACGTGACCGCCCCTTGGGTGGGAGCGCCGATCAAGCTGAACGACAGCACGTTCACCGAGTCGATTTCGATCGGTTCGTCGAACGACATTTGGAAGGCCCGTCCGCGCGAGCTGGGCGCCTTTGTCGAGGACCGCATCACCTACAAAGGCCTGCAGGCCACCCTGGGGCTGCGCCTGAACATGTGGGCGCCGGGAAGCTTCGCCGACGAGGCCATCGCCAACCCCAATTCGCCCGTGGTCGACGCCGTGCGCGCGGACTACCTCGACAAGACCCTCGGCCTCGCCGGACTGCGCTGGAAGGCTCGCCTGCTGCCGCGGCTCGACGTGACGTTCCCGGTCACGCCCAACCACGTGCTCTACTTCAACTACGGCCACAGCATGCGTTTGCCGCACCCGCGCTTCGTGTACGCTGGCCTGGATCCGGTCTACCAGGACCGCAGCTTCTTGAGCTTCTTGGGCAACCCCAACCTCGACCCCGAGGTCAACGTGGCCTACGAGGTGGGCTACAAGGCCGCCTTCAGCCGCAGCTTTGGGGTAACGCTGAGCGCCTACAACTCCAACCGCTTCGACTACATCGTCTCGCGCCGCGTGTTCGTGCTCGACGCCACCGGACGGCCCGTCACCAAAACCATGTACATCAACCAGGACTACGCCCGCATCCAGGGCGTCGAACTGGGCCTGGAATGGCAGCTCTCCAAATGGCTGCGCTGGGTAGCCAACGCTTCGCTGCAGTCGGCGCGCGGAAAATCCAACAGCGCCCGCGAATCCTCGCTGCAGATCGAGCAAAACGGCGAAGTTCCGCTCAGCCGCGAGCAGTTTTTGGCCTGGGACCGCCCCTGGAACCTCAATTCGAGCTGGTTTTTTCAGGCCGACACCTCCCTGCGCGTCTGGGGCATTCCCCTGCGCGGACTGGGCGGATTCCTGCAGTACCGCGGCTCGGCCGGCTACCGCTACACGCCGCAAACCCTGGTGGGCGTCAACGACTTAGGCCGTCCGCAGTACGCCATTCAGGTCAACGAATTTTTGGCCAAACTGGGCACGCCCTGGCATACCTGGGACGCCCGACTGACCTACGACCTCGCCACCGCGAAGGGCCGCGGCGTGCAGTTCTCCATTGACGTGCTCAACGTACTGAACCGCCGCAACGCCCAGCTCATCAACCCGGTGACCGGGCGCGCCTACGAATACGGCGACGACGTGCCCAACACCTGGCGCGACCCGCGGCCGGAATACAACGGCCCGCAGGAACGCGGACTCGACCCGCGCGACCCCTCGCGCTACAGCCCCCCCCGTCAAATCCTCTTTGGCCTTCAGTTCAAGCTATGAAGACGACCTTGACCCTCCTCGCGGTGGCCCTTGGCTTCCCGGTGCTCGGACAGTGGCTGCCCAGCTACGGCGGGGAACGCGCGGGCCAGGCGTCCTACAGCTTTTTGAAGTCGGACTACCACATCGCCTCGGCCGGAATGGGCTCGGTGGGCAGCATTTTGGGCGGAGACGCCCGAAGCCTGGGCTACAACCCCGCCGGACTGGCGCGCACCCCGGGGCTGAGCGCCGCCTTTGCGAGCGTGGGCAACGGCAGCGGCCTCGAGCAGGGTTCGGCCTTTGTCGCCTCCAAAATTCGCGGGCGAAGCGCCGCTTGGGGACTGGGAATCCAGCGGCTCCAAACCGGCGCCTACGAAGAGCGCACCGAGTTCCGCCCCCAGGGCACCGGCCGCTTGCTCTACGACGCCCAAACGGCCGTGCTCCTCACCTATTCGCAGCAGCTCACCGAACAGTTCCAGATGGGCGTAACCCTCAAGGCCCTCAACGAGACCTACAGCTCGGGCTACGCCGGCTGGGGCGCCGCGGCCGACGTGGGCTTTCAGTACCACCTGCGCGAAGAGGGCCTGCGCTTTGCGGTCGTGCTGCGCAACTTCGGGGCGCCGGTGGGCCTTCGGGGCAATGCCTGGGCGGTGCCCTACAACCGCGACTCCCTGTCGTCGCTGGAGTCCGCCAACCTTCCGACGGAATTCGCCATCGGAATCCACTACCGGGCCCTCGAACGCGGCAAGCACCACCTCGACGTGGCGGCTCAGCTCGTGCACCCCAGCGACAACGCCGAGAACTACCGGGCTGGCCTCGAATACCGCTACGCCGACCAGCTTTTTGTGCGAAGCGGAATCATGCTCAACCAAGCCGGACAGCCCTACCCGACCCTGGGCCTCGGGGTGGCCCAGCAGCTCGGCGCGACGAAGGCCCTGCTCGACCTCGCCGTGCAGCCCACCGCCGGAATGGGCACTTGGTCGTCGATAGGGCTCACGCTAATTCCGCACTCAAAATCCACGAAATGAAGAAGTTGCTGGCAATAACCGCCGTGGGCCTGAGCCTGATTGGCTGCGAAGACTACTTTGGTTCCAAGACCGACCTCGACTTCATTGAGGTTCCCAACTACGGCATCCGCGAGATCGCCTACGTGCCCATTCAGCCCGCGTTCGACGGTTTTGTGCACCCGACCGACCTCTGCATCGGCTTTGACGAGCTCATCTACGTCGTCGACGCGGGTACCGAAGAAATCGTGTGCCTCGACGAGTCGGGCGCCGAGCAGGGCCGGTTTAGCGTTCCGGGCGTCAAGACGGTCCGCCAAGACCGCCGGCTCGACCTTCTGGCCATTGGTACCCACGACACCAGCATCAACGGCGTGGCGTACACGCTTCCCGCCATTTACCGCATCAACCAAACGGCGCCGAGCGGCTACGGTCTCGACTACGCGCGGATCGTCCACAAAACGGTGCACCCGTTTTACTTCAAATCCACATTTTCCACGGGCGACGCCAACGCGGAATTCGGCCAAATCGCCATTTTGGCGAGCGCCGACCCCGCCCTCAACAACCGCTACTACGTGACCCGGCGCGGAACCATTTCCAACAACGCCAACCAGGGTCCCGACCAGGCCGTCGTGCTGTTTGACGCCCAAGACCAGTACATTTCGCCGCTGAGCGTCACCACCTCCGCAGGCTTGTTTGCGAACTACTTCAAGGCGCCGCAGGGCATCGTGAGCTTTGCGCAGCCGCCCCAACTGACCGCGCGGGCCGGAGACGACTTCTGGTACACCTCGCTCGACGTCAACCAAGAGATCCGCGTGCAGCAAATCAACCTGGTCGAAACGCCTTACGGCGCCGACTACAAGCCCGGCGTGGCCCTGCCCAATCCCGACCGCACCGACCGCTGGATCGGGCAGCCCGGCCTGTTTGAGCGCCCCGTGGGCATGGCCATGGCCGGCGACCAAACGCGCTACCTCTTTGTGGTCGACGAGGCCAAGGACTCCGTCTTCCAGTTTACCGCCAACGGCCTCGAGGGCATTCCTCCGCCCCCCGCGAGCGGCGAAACGCGCTACGCCAAAGTTTCGTTTGGCGGACGCGGAACCGGCCCCATGCAGTTCAACGGCCCCGTCGCCGTGGGCTACTGGCGCAGCATCCTCTATGTGGTCGACGCCGGCAACGGCCGCGTCAGCCGATTTAAGAACACCTTAGACTTTGACTAACGTTTAGCTAACCCTTCGCCCGCGCTTTGGGGGTATTTTTGCCAAAGCAACTTTTTGATCTGAACATGAAGCACGTTTACGCCCTTTTTGCCGCCCTGCTTGCGCTCGCGGCCTCGGCCACCAACCACCAAGTGCAGGTTGGCTCGAACTTTTTTAATCCGGCAAGCCTCACCGTTGCCTTGGGTGATACCGTCACTTGGACCCAGGTAAGTGGTGCCCACAACGTCAATGGAAGCTTGGCTACCTTCCCAAGCAATCCTGCTGGTTTTACGAGTGGTGCCGTTGCTGGTGGAACCTGGACCTTTAGCCATCAATTCACCGTGGCAGGGGTGTACAATTACCAATGCGACCCCCACATTCCAGCTATGGTCGGAACCGTAACCGTAACCTCGGGCGGAACCTCAGTCCAAGCCGGTAGCTACACGTTTGGATCCAATGGTAACGTAACGAGTTTTGCGTACAACGGTCCCGTCCTCACTGGTGTTACGGCGAGTGCATTGACCAAAAACGGATTCACTTCATCGATTGGCGCCAACGCATTTCGAGGCAATGACTGGCCTCTGGGCGCGACGAGTGGAAGTAACACCTTCACGGGAAGCCTAGACCCAACGAAGTACATTGAATTCACGATCACGGCCGCCACAGGTCAAACGTTTTCAAACCCCAAGGTTCGTTTTGACCTCTACCGCAGCACATCGGGCCCACGTCAATACGCTTGGCGGTCTTCGCTAAATAACTATGCTACCAATATCGCCCTTGACTCTCTGGGCACAGGCGTAACTGCTTCAAACGGCGAAATTACCTTACCTGACGCAACTCAAGGTCAGACCTACGCCGATAATGTTTTTCAGCTTACCCAAAGTAACCTAACCTCGGTAACCTTCCGTTTATACGGATACAATGCAGAAGCTGCTTCCGGAACCGGAGGCCTACAAACAGCCCTTGAATTCTTCGTTACCACATCTGGATCAGGTGGCGGCGGCGGAGGGGGCGGTGGTACAACCACGGGGCCGGCCGTTCGCGCCATTGGCACGATTCGCGGCGTGAACAACGACGGCGTGGCCGACTCCAGCAACGTGGTGGTGCGCCTCCGCGGTGTAGTGACGACCAACGACTTCCGCGCATCTGGCTACACCTTCCATCTTCAGGACGCCACGGGCGGCATCGTGGTCTTCCGCAGCGCGGACTTGACCAACTACACCACGCCCTTGCGCGGTGATTCACTCGAAGTCTACGGAACCCTTAACCAGTTCAATGGTCTACTTCAGATTATTCCCGACACGATCAAACTTCGCGCACAGAACCGTCCGTTGCCTACTCCGTGGGTCGTCACCAACTTCACCGAGGCTAATGAGGGCAAGCTCGTGCGAATCAATAACCTGAGTGTATCAACCTGGCCGGCAACATGGACAAGTAGTGGGCAGAACATTACCCTTACCGACGGCAGCAATAGCTACACCATGCGGGTCGTACCGCTTTCGGGTATGTGGAACCGCCCGCAGCCCTCGGGCATGATTGATGTTATTGGCGGACTTCAGCAGTTCGACAACACGCTACCCTACACGAGCGGATACCAAATTTTCCCGCGCGACACCAACGACGTGATTCCCGTCGTTGCCACCACGCCAACCATTCGTTTTGTCGGAAGCAGCGCCACCAAGCTCGAGGGCAACGTCAGTCAGACGATCAAGCTTCACGTGCAGCCGCACCTGATGACGGCCGGCAGCGTCACCCTCACCGCTACTCCGGGCGCTGGATTTGTGCTGGGCACTGACGCCACCACGACGCCGGCCTTGAGCGGAACCACCTTGACCCTGCCCGTGCCGAGCATGGCCGACACCGTGAGCTTTGCCGTGAACGTCATCGACGACAGCAACATCGAGGGCAACGAAAACCTGCTCTTCACGATGACGTCCGCCAGCACCGGACTCACGGTTGGCGCGCCCTCGACCTTCACCTTCACGATCGCCGACAATGACGTCTACATTCCGACCCGCACCCTCCCGCAGGTCAAAGGCATCAACGCGCAGGGCATTCCCGACTCCAACAACAAAATGTGCAAGCTCGTCGGAACCGTGCTCGGCGTGAACACCCAGACCTTTGCCACCACCGGCAACGTGGCCTTCACCATCCACGACGGCAGCGTGGGCTTCGGAGTCTTTGGGGCCGGAACCAAAAACCTCGGCTACACCGTCAATGAAGGCGACGTCGTGCGCGTCATCGGCGTCATCGGCCACTTCAACGGCCTGGCCCAAATTAACGCGGACTCCATCGTCGTGGTGAGCACCAACGCGACCCTCCCGAACCCCGTCGTCATCACCGAACTCGGCGAAGTGACCGAAAGCCAGCTGATCCGCATGAACGACGTGTACGTCATCAACCCCACGCAGTGGACCAACGCCGGATCGGGCTTCTCCGTCAACGTCACCGACGGCACCGACACGATCCAGCTGCGCATTGACGCCGACGTGTCGGACGTGTACAGCGCCCCCTGCCCCGTGGGCACCTTTGACGTGGTCGGCCTCGGCGGACAGTTCGACAACAGCGCCCCCCACACCAGCGGCTACCAGTTCCTGCCGCGCTACCTGGCCGACTTCATCTACCCCATCCCCGTGACCTACGACCTGGCCATTACCGAGGTAATGCCGAGCTCCAACGACGCCAACAGCGCCATCAACGAGGACTGGTTTGAAATCACCAACTACGGCACGACCGCCGTCGACCTCGCCGGATTCAGCTGGGACGACAACTCGTGGAACCCCGGCACGGTGGTATTCCCGAGCGTAACCCTCAATCCGGGCGAAGCCCTCGTGGTGGCCCAGATTGACTCGGCCAACGAAGCCGCCTTCCGCGCCGCATGGAACCTCGGACCCTGGGTTCAGGTGCTCGTCAACCAAGACTTCGCCACCGCCCAGCCCAGCTTCAGCGCCAGCGGCGACGGGGTGGCGCTCTTCGACACCTCAGCTACCGCCATTGAAGTCTGCCGCGCCGAGTACGCCTTGGCCCTCGCCGGCTACAGCGTCGAGTTTGACACCGCCTGCACCTACCTCGGTAACGCGGCCGTGGGCGTGCGCGGAGCCTACGCCTCTACCGGCAACGACGTCGGCTCGCCCGGCAACCAAAGCGTCGGACTGGGCGAAGGCCAGCTTCTGATTGGTCTGCGCCCCAACCCCACCACGGGCACGGTGCACCTCCAGCTTCCGGGCACCGCGAACTACCGCATCCACGTGCGAAACCTCAACGGACAAATTCTTGCCAGCCAGCAGGTTACTGCCGACCGCGCCGAAATTAACCTGAGTGCGCTCGCTCGTGGCATGTACCTTGTAGAGGTAGTAAGCGAAGCCGGCCGTACCACCCAACGCGTGGTTCTGCAGTAAGGCGGACTTCGAAATCCCAATTGCACCGAGCCGCTCCCACCCCGGGGGCGGCTCTTTTTTTGGGCCCCACACTATTGCAAGATGTTTTTGCGGTCGTATATTTGCACTCCCCAACGCGAAAGTAGCTCAGTTGGTAGAGCACGACCTTGCCAAGGTCGGGGTCGCGGGTTCGAATCCCGTCTTTCGCTCCACAACAAAACCCGCCCCAACCGGCGGGTTTTTTCATGTTTGCCCTGCCCCAATCATTCGGATTTTTCCGAATTTACCAAATTCAATCAAAGTCCGCGGTAGCGGCGGCAGGCCTCCCAGAGCACCGCCCCGCCGCACACGCTCACATTCAGCGAGTGCTTGAGGCCAAATTGCGGCACCTCCAGGGCCCCGTCGCAGAGCGCCAGGGTTTCGGGCTCCACGCCGCTCACCTCGTTGCCAAACACCAGCAGGATCCCCGCAGGCGGCGTCGGCATCTGCGCCAGCGAAACCGACGCGTCGGTCTGCTCCACCGCGAACACGGCCATGCCCGCGGCCCGCGCGGCCGCTACCGCCTCGGCGGCGACTGCAAATCCGCGCCAGGGCACCGTCTCGGTCGCGCCCAGCGCCACCTTGTCGAGCTGCACGTGAGGCGGACGGCAGGTGTAGCCGCGCAGCCAGAGTTCCGAGAGCCGAAAGGCGTCGGCCGTGCGAAAAAACGAACCCACGTTGTGGGCGCTGCGCAGGTTTTCCAAAAGGGCCACCGCCGGAATGCGTTCCGACGGCGACGCGAAGCGTTCCGCACGAATTTCCTCGGTCAGCCGTTTGCGCATGGTTATCTTCGCCATTCCGCCGCAAAGGTAGGTCGCGCTATGGCTAAGAAACCCGCAGAAACTCCGCTGATGACGCAGTACAACGCCCTCAAGGCGGAGTACCCGGAGGCCCTGCTGCTGTTCCGCGTCGGCGACTTTTACGAGACCTTTGGCGACGACGCCGTGGCCACCGCCAAGGCCCTCGAAATCGTACTCACCAAGCGCTCCAACGGGGCCGCCGCCGACATGCCTCTGGCGGGCTTTCCGCACCACGCCCTCGACGCCTACATGCCCCGCCTGGTCAAGGCCGGATTCAAGGTTGCCATCTGCGAGCAGCTCGAAGACCCCAAGGCGGTCAAGGGCATCGTCAAGCGCGGGGTCACCGAGGTCGTCACCCCCGGAATCGCCCACCACGAAACCCTGCTGAGCGCGCGGACCAACAATTTTCTGGCCGCCCTCCACGTCGACGGACCGCTGCTCGGCCTCGCCTTGGTCGACGTGTCCACGGGCGAGTTTTTTGCCGCCGAAGGCCCTCTGGGCGAAATCGACCCGTGGATGCAGTCGTTTAAGCCCAGCGAGGTGGTGTTCAACCGCCGAGCGGGCGTGGACCGCGGCCTCTTTGGCGCTGCCGTGCCCAGCGGCCTCGAAGACTGGGTGTTTGCTCCGGCGTTTGCCGCCCGCACGCTGGGCGACCACTTCGGAACCGCCTCCCTCAAAGGTTTTGGCCTGGACGACGCGCCCCTCGCCACCAATGCCTGCGGCGCCCTGCTGCACTACCTGCGCCAGGCCCAATACGCCAACTGGTCGCACATCGAGCGGGTGCAGCGCCTGCGCCCGGCCACCCACCTGTGGATGGACCGCTTCACCGTGCGGAACCTCGAACTCTTCGGCCCCACCCATCCGGGCGGAGTCGGCCTGATCGACGTGCTCGACGCGACCGCCAACCCGATGGGCGCGCGGCTCCTCCGTCGCTGGCTGGCCATGCCGCTCCTCGACCCCCAGGCCCTGGGCCGCCGGCACGACGCCGTCGCCTGGGCCCTCGACCACCCTGAACCCGCCGCCCGCTCCGCGGCCGTCCTTGGCGAACTCCCCGACCTCGAGCGCATGGCCACCCGGCTCGCCACGGGCCGCATGGGCCCTCGCGACCTGCGCGCCTTGGCCCACTCCGTAGCCCGAATCAACGAACTCGCCTCGGAACTCAACGGGTCCGAACCCCTCGAGCACCTGCTGGCCGCCCTCGACCCCCTCGAAGCCTGGTGCGCCGACATCTTTGGCACCTTGGCGCCCGAGCCCCCCGTGCTGCTGGCCAAGGGCGGCGCCGTCGCCCCCGGAGTCAGCCCCGAGCTCGACCGCTACCGCGCCCTCAAGCGCGACGCCCGCTCCGTCCTCGAAGGCATCCTGCAGGCCGAGTCCGACCGCAGCGGAATCCCCTCGCTCAAGCTCGACTTCAACAACGTCTTTGGCTACTACCTCGAGGTGCGCAACACCCACAAGGACCGCGTGCCCGCCGACTGGATCCGCAAGCAGACCCTGGTCAACGCCGAGCGCTACATCACCCCGGAGCTCAAAGAGCAAGAGGAGGGCATCCTCCAGGCCGACGAGCGCATCGCCGGACTCGAGGCCCAGCTTTTCGCCGACCTGGTCGCGCGCGCGCAGCGCGCGCTCCCCGCCCTCCTGCGCAACGCCCGGGCCCTCGCCGAACTCGACGTCCTGCTGAACTTCGCCGCGCTGGCGCGGCGCCACCGCTGGGTCCGCCCCCTGTTCGCGGAGCCGCGGGCTACGCCCGCCGGCGAGCAACTAGTTACTAGTAACCAGTTACCAGTTACTAGTTACCCGCAGCGCGCCAAAGGCGCAGCCTGGAACGTCACGGCCGGCCGCCACCCCGTCATCGAGCAGCGCCTGCCCGAGGACCAGCCCTACATTCCCAACGACGTGCACCTGGACTCCGCGGGCGAGCACCTCTGGCTGATTACCGGTCCCAACATGTCGGGTAAGTCCGCGCTGCTCCGCCAGACCGCGCTGCACGCCGTCATGGCCCAAATCGGAAGCTTCGTGGCCGCCGACCGCGCCGAACTCCCGCTGCTTGACCGCGTCTTTGTGCGCGTGGGCGCCAGCGACAACCTCAGCGCCGGCGAGTCGACCTTCATGGTCGAGATGGCCGAAACCGCCTCCATCCTCAACGGCCTCACCGACCGCAGCCTGGTGCTGCTCGACGAAATCGGGCGCGGAACCGCCACCTACGACGGCCTCAGTATTGCCCAGGCCATCGCCGAGTACCTTCACGACCACCCCTTCAAGCCGCTGGTCCTGTTCGCGACCCACTACCACGAGCTCAACGAGCTGGCCAACCGCCTTCCGGGCATTGGCAACCGCCACGTGCGCATTCAGGAACTCGACGGCCGCATCATTTTCTTGCGCACCCTTGCCGAGGGCGGATCCTCGCACTCCTTCGGAATCGAAGTCGCCCGCATGGCCGGCATGCCGCCGAGCGTGGTGCTGCGTGCCCGTTCCGTTTTGCGCGAGCTGGAAAAAAATTCAAATCCGGAAAAATCCGAACGAAACCCTGAGGCGCCCGCCGCCCAACTCTCCTTCATCCAGTGGGAGGACCCCGCCGCCCAGGCCTGGCGCGCCGAGCTCGAGGGCCTGGACCCCAACGCCGTCACCCCCATGGACGCCCTGATGCTGCTCCATCGCTGGAAAAAAGAATTTGGGGCCTAACCCGTCCACCCCAATCATTCGGATTTTTCCGGATTTATTTTTTTTCCCAAAAAAACAAAGGGCCCGACCTAACGGCCGGGCCCCTCGCCCTCGAGCTGCGCTCGGTTACTTAATCACCACAAACTCCACGCGGCGGTTGTGCTGGTTCTTCTTCGAAATCGGATCGTTTTCGCCCTTGCTCACCACGTCGAAGCGCGACTCCGGAAGGCTGAACGTCGTCGTCAGCACGCGAAGAACGGCCTTGGCGCGGCGCTCGCCCACCTTGAGGTTGGTCTTCTCGGAACCCGTCTTGTCGGCGTGGCCGATGATCTGCAGGCGCAGGCTCGGATTCGCCTTCAGCATCTTCGCAACCACGGCCAACTTGGCCTCCTCGTCGGCCGAAACCGTCACGCTGTTGGTCGCAAAAATGACCTCGGGAATGAACGCGCTGGCCACTGAGGCGCTCAGGCCGTTGGCCTCGATGCGCTTGCCTTGGAAGTTCACCAGTGAACCTGCGGGCGTGTTGGGCTCCTTGTCTTTGCTGTCAGAAACGCCGTCGCCGTCGCTGTCGAGCTCGGCGCCGCTGGCGTCCACGCGCACTCCGCGCTGGCTGAACGGATCCACATCCAACTCGTGGCGTACGCCGTCGCCGTCAAGATCCAGCGCGCGGCCTGAACCGTCCACGAGCGCACCTTTAGGGGTATTGGGTTCGAGGTCGAACGCGTCCGACACGCCGTCGCCGTCGCCGTCCTTTTGCACTTTAGCCAATTCGCCTTTGAGCGAGGCCACTTCAGTTTCGAGGTCTTTCACACCGCACGAAGCCAGCATCAGGGCGCTGGCGGCAAGAGCTACGTACTTCATAAAATCGTTGAATTAGAATTTGAGCAAATATACAGCATTTTGGTCGGAACACTGCCCCAAAAGGTCGGCCACGAGCGCTCCCGAATTCGCGGCAACCCAGTCGCCCCAGTGCTCCGCAAGGGGCTGAAGCACAAAGCGTCGCAAATGAAGGCGCGGGTGCGGAAGCTCCAGTTCCGGACCCGAAATGCTCTGAAACGGCGACGTCAGCAGCAGGTCAATATCGATGCGCCGACTGGCATACCTCGGACCGGCCGTGTCGCGCTGCCTGCCCAGGTTCCGCTCGACCTCAAGGCATTGCGCAAGCAGCGCTTCAGGTTCGCCGAGCCACTCAACCTCAAGCACTTGATTGACAAAGTCCGGTCCGTCAAAGCCCCAGGCCGCGGTGCGCCACAGGCTTCCGCGGCGCTTGACCGTGGCCCGCTCCGCCAAGGCTCCGCGGGCCTCCGCCAAAACCTTCACGGCGTCTTCGCTGTTGCTTCCGAGCAGGAGCAGGACGTTTAGTACCTTGGCATTCATAAACATTAGGGGCGTTTGCCCGCGGCAAAGAAACACATGAAGCAGTTTTTTGGTGCCCTTGTGGGCTCGGTAGTTGGGTTTTTTCTCTTAATCGCCATCCTGGTCGGATTCGCCCTCGGGGCGGCGTCGGAATCGGGCGAGGTCGCCGTGGGCGTCCCCGAAGGCGCGGTGCTCCACCTTCAGATCGAGGGCGGAATCGCCGAACGGCCCAACGAAGTCGACCAGCTTTGGGCGGAACTCCTCGACGAGCCCGCTCCGCTGTCGCTGTACGAACTGACCGAGGCCGTGCGCGGCGCCCGCCTCAGCGACGGCCAAGTCACGGCCATCTGGCTGGACCTCGGCTCGATCGACGCGAGCTGGGCGGCCCTGACCGAGCTTCGGGCGGAACTCGCCAAGGCCAAAAAGGCGGGCGTCACCGTAGTCGCCACCAGCAAAGCCTACGACCCCAAAGCCTACTTCTTGGCCAGCGCGGCGGGCAAAATCTACCTTGCCCCCGCCGGAATGCTCGTGCTCAACGGGCTCAGCGCCAGCCCGATGTACTACAAAGGAGCCCTCGACAAACTCGGCGTGAAGGCCCACCTGGTCCGCGGCAGCGGCAACGCCTTCAAGAGCGCCGGAGAGCCCTTCATCGCCGATGAAATGTCTGAGGCCAACCGCCTCCAGTACACCGAGTTGCTGGGCGGACTCTGGTCCGAATTCGAAACCCTGGTGCGCCGCAGCCGCTCCGCGGTCGCCGACAGCGCCTGGAACCACGTGCTCCAGCGCGAGCCCCTGCTCACCGCCTCGCGCGCCCTCGAGCTCGGCCTGGTCGACGCCCTGGCCTACCCCGACGAGCTGCAGCTCAGCGACTGGGGCGGCAGCGACGACGGACTGATTTCGGCTTCTGACTACCTGGCGACGCTCAACGACGACGCCGACGCGCCCGTGCTGGCCGTGGTCTTTGCCGAGGGCGACGTGGTCGACGGCTCCGACCCCAACGCCATCGCCGATTTCGACTTCAACGAGACCGTCGACGACCTGCTCGAGCGCGACGACATCGAGGGCGTGGTGCTGCGCATCAACAGTCCGGGCGGATCGGCCTTGGCTTCGGACGAAATCCACCGCGGCGTCACGCGCCTCGCCGAGGTCATGCCCGTCGTGGTTTCGATGGGCGGAGCCGCCGCCAGCGGCGGCTACTACATGGCCGCGCCGGCCCGAGAAATCTGGGCGCAGCCCTCCACCATCACCGGCTCCATCGGCGTCTTTGGCCTGCTCTTCAGCGGCGAGGAGCTCCTGAACCAAAAGCTGGGCATCAAGAGCCAGCCCGTGGCGACGCACCCCTTCGCCAACTTTCCGTCGATCGACCGCACCCCCACCGAGGCCGAGCTGGCTGTCGTGCAGCGCTCCGTCGACCAAACCTACGCGCGCTTCAAGGAGGTCGTGGTCCAGGGGCGCAAGCTCGAGGCCAGCGTGGTCGATTCGATTGCCCGCGGGCGCGTCTACACCGGCCGCCGCGCCCAGGAACTCGGCCTGGTCGACCGCCTCGGCGGACTCCGCGACGCCTTGGCCTCCTGCGCCAAGATGGCCCAAATCGCCACCTACCGCGTCGAGCTGCTCCCCCAGAGCGAGGAACCCTGGCGGCAGGCGCTGCGCGAAGTTGGCGTGAGCCTGCGCAGCGCCAACCTCGAGGCCCAGCTCCGCGGCCTTCAAACCCAAATCCAGCGCATGGGCGGAATCCAGGCGCGCGAAACCCTCGTCTTCTAACCCATGTCCGACGACCTCGAACTCCACCAAGGCCCGCTCGAGGGCCGCAACCTGGCCACATACATGGCCCTTGGCGCCCTTTTCATCGCCGCGCTGGTGGTGTGCAACCTGGTTTCCAACAAATTCGTCGAAATCGACCTCGGCTTCAAAACCTTCGTCATCTCGGTCGGCATCCTTCCCTACCCCCTCACCTTTCTCGTCACGGACCTCCTCAGCGAATTCTACGGAAAGCGCCGCACCGACTACGTCGTCTACAGCGGATTCGCGGCGCTCCTCCTCGTCTTGCTCGTCATTTGGCTGGGCGGAATCTGGCCCGCCCTCCCCTTCTCCAAAGTCAACGACGAGGCCTACGGAATGGTCTTCGGCAACTCCGTCCGAGTAATTGTCGCCTCCATGGCGGCCTACCTCGTTGCCCAGCTCGTCGACGTGCGCCTCTTTCACTTCTGGAAGCGCGTAACCCGCGGCAAGCACCTGTGGGTCCGCAATAACTTCTCCACCATGCTCTCCCAGGGCGTCGACAGCATCCTGGTCATCCTCATTCTCTTTGTCGGAGTGCTTCCGACCCCCACCCTCATCGAGTACATCGGCGACGCCTGGCTCTTCAAAATCCTGATGGCCGCCCTGGACACGCCCTTCATGTACGCCGGAGTCTGGCTCTACCGACGCTTTGTAAATAAGTAAATCCGGATATATCCGAATAACCACGGCTCCGTCGGGGCGCCTTGCGTCAATTTTGGACCTCAATCATTCGGATTTTTCCGGATTTACTTTTTTTCATCATGCCCCGAACTTTTCAGCATTCTGGTATTCAATTAGTTGATGAATTAGCCACTCAGCTCGGCGGACCTCCGCGCACGCCGCCGCGCGGCTGGATTTTTCATGCGCGGAACGGGCGAAAATTGAGCAACGCGGACTTTGCCCGCCGGATGGGCGTGGCCCCCAGTTCGGCGCACGAGCTGGAGCAGCGCGAACAGACCGGACAAATCACCCTGAGGAAGCTGCATCAGGCCGCTGACGTACTGGGACTGGACCTCGTGTACGGATTTGTTCCGCGGCTCAAGCCGTACTTCGATCATCCCGACCGCGAACCCCAAACGCTCGAAGAACTCTACTACGCCAGCCTGGATCGGCCCGCCTACCGGGAGCTATTTATGCAGCGCGTACTCGCCCTGAATGCGGAGGAAGAGGCCCTCGTGGGAACGGACGTTGAGCACGCGTCCGTCGGCGAAGGCCAGGTACTGACCCCGCTGGCCGGCGAGGACGCCCTCGAGCACCTCCCCGGGCTTGCTTAGCTTGACCGACTTGGCCCCAAACCCCGGAGCCAGCGACCAGTGCGCGCGGTGCTCCGCCCCGTCTGCGACCGCAAAACGTTGAAGGTCCGCGGGAATCGCCTCGAGGGCGCGCCCCACCGCGGCTTCGAATTCCGCCCCAAATTCCAGGCCCGCCAGCATCTTGCGCCAGTCGGTTTTGTCGCTAAAGTGCTGCTTCAGCGCCACCTCGATCAGGCCGGCCTCGTAGCGGTTCTCGGTCACCGCGATCGCGCGGGCGCGCGACGCCCCCTGGTCGAGCCAGCGCGTAACCTGCTGCCGCGTGCGGGTGACGCCGACCTTGACTCCGCCCGAATCGGCCAGGTACACGGTGTGCGGCTGCAGCTGGTAGGCGCGCTCAAACTCCAAATCGCGGTCCGCCTTGCCCAGGTGGGCGGTCGAAAGCTCCGGCCGAACAATGCTCGCCCCGGCCAGCGGACTGTTAAAAAAGCACGTGCGGCAAAACCCCTGCGCGTGGAGCTCCGAAAACACCCCGCCGCAGGACTGGCACTCGGCCATTCCGGGCCACTCCAGGCGCAGCGACTTGCCAATCAGGGCGTTGACGTCGACCAGGTGGCGTCCGAGCGGAATCCACGCGCGCACCGCCGGTTCCGAAACCGACAAAATCATTTTGCGCACGGGCGCCTCGGACCAAGTGAACGACATCTGAACTACCTTTTACCCTCCAAAGGTACCTTGCCGCATGGCCTTTTCGCCCATCACCGACCTCGTCAACTGGCGCTTGAGCAGCCGGATTCCGCGCCTTGAATTCATGCGCGAACAGCCCGTGGCGGCCCAGGAGCAGGTCTTTCGAGAACTCATGGCCGCAGCCGCCCTCACCGACTACGGCAAGGCCCACGGACTCACGCCGGCCACCACCTACGCCGAATTCGCGGCGGCCGTGCCGATTGTCAACTACGACAAGCTCTACCCCTGGATCGAGCGGAGCATGCGCGGAGAATCCCACGTCCTCTGGCCGGGCGTCACGAAGTGGTTCGCCAAGAGTTCCGGCACGACCGCGGCCAAGTCCAAATTCATCCCCGTCTCGCGCGAATCCCTGGAAGACAACCACTTCAAAGTCGGCCGCGACCTCCTCGCCTTCTACGCGGAACAGGTTCCCGACTCCCAACTCTACGACGGCCTCAGCCTGCGGCTGGGCGGCTCGTCCAAAATCAACGAGCTCAACGAGCACTCCTACTACGGCGACCTTAGCGCCATCATGATCGACAACCTCCCGATGTGGGCGAGCTGGCGGTCCACCCCCTCCCACGACGTCGCCCTCATGGACGAGTGGGAAGCCAAAATCGAAAAAATCGCCCAGCAGGTCGCGCGCCAAAACGTCACGTCCCTCTTCGGCGTGCCCAGCTGGATGCTCGTGCTGCTGCGCCGCGTCCTCGAAATCCGGGGCGAAACCACCCTCGAGGCCGTCTGGCCCAACCTCGAGCTCTTCGTGCACGGCGGCGTCGCCTACACCCCCTACGAAGCCTCGTTCGCCGCCATCCTTCCCGCCGCCACGCGCCGCCTCGAAACCTACAACGCCTCCGAAGGCTTCTTCGCCGTGCAGGACCGCCTCGACGCCGACGGCATGCTCCTGATGCTCGAGCACGGAATCTTCTACGAATTCATCCCCGTTTCCGCCTTCAACGGCTCGGACTCCCACGCCATTCCGCTCGCCGAGGTGCAGCCCGGCATCAACTACGCCGTGGTCCTCAACACCAACGGCGGACTCTGGCGGACTATCGTCGGCGACACCGTCGAATTCACCTCGGTCGCCCCCTATCGCATTCGCATCACCGGCCGTACCCGCCTGTTCATCAACGCCTTCGGCGAAGAACTCATGATCGACAACGCCGAGCGCGCTGTCGCCGAAGCCTGCCGAAAAACCGGAGCCCTCGTGGACGAGTACACCGCCGCCCCGTGGTGGTCGCCGGCCGGCGAAGCCGGCGGCGGCCACGACTGGCTCCTTGAATTCCAGACTCCGCCCTATTCCCTCGACGCCTTTGGCGCCGCCCTCGACAACGCCCTGAAGGCCGCCAACTCCGACTACGAAGCCAAGCGCTACAAAAACCTGGTCCTCCGGCCGCCGCGCATCCACTCCGCCCCCGCCGGAACCTTTCACAACTGGCTCAAATCCAGGGGCAAACTCGGCGGACAAAACAAAGTTCCGCGCCTGATGAACGACCGCAGCCTGATGGACGAGTTGCTGGCTGCTCGCAGCTAGCTTCTCGTGCCCGCGAGGAAGGCCTCCGGCGAGAGTGCGGTGATGCTCGCAAACTCCTTGAAATCTTTGGCGTTACGCGTCCACAGCATACGTACGGCAGCGTGCTGCATCGACAGCGCGAGCACCGCATCCTCGTAGTCCGTGTAGTCCACCGCCCGCTCCAAAGCAGCCTTCGGAACCCCAATAAGCTCCACCGAATCCAGCACGTCAAGCCAGCGCTCGAGGCTCCAGTACTCCGCATAATGCCGCTGCCCCACAAAGTAGGCGTTTTGCAGGACGCAGGCCGTCGTCACCAGCTCCACCCCTTGGCTTTGGGCCGCGTGCACGGCGCGCAGCGCCGGTTCTACATGCCCCGCCCGCAGCACCAGCAGGTCGAGCAGCACGTCCGTGTCTAGCGCTATTCTCATGGGTACTTCGAGCTTAGGTAGTCCAATCGAACCGACTTCTGGTCCACGTGGTGCGGAGCCTGCGGCAGCCCTTGGGCCAGCTCGCTGCGAATTCGCCGAACAAGCGCCGACGTCCCCTCCCCGTCCGGCAGAGGGGAAGTGGCCCTCAGCTGCGCCAGGTAGGTTTCGAGGAGTTCCGAAAGACTGGTTCCGCGCTCCGCCGCATAGGTTTTACCGTACGCAATCAGGTCGGGCTCCAGCGCCAAAGTTAGTTTTTGCTTTGCCATACGTACGAATTTACACAAATTATACGTATTGGGCGGACGGGTGCTGTTCATGACCGCAATTTGGTGCGCTTCAGCGCGCTAGCCGTCCCTTATGCGGACTTAGTCGTTTATTATGTTTTTGCGCCCGGGAATGCCTTATTTTTGGGCTTATGCACGTTGCAATCGCCGGAAACATCGGGTCAGGCAAAACGACCTTGACCACCCTACTCGCCAAGCACTACGCTTGGCAGCCCCACTTTGAAGAAGTGGACGAAAACCCCTACCTCAACGAGTTTTACGACGACATGATGCGGTGGTCCTTCAACCTCCAGATCTACTTCTTGCACAGCCGCTTCCGCCAGATCCACAGCTTTCGGAGCCAAAACAAAAACGTCATCCAGGACCGAACCATCTACGAAGACGCCCACATCTTCGCCCCCAACCTCCACGACATGGGCCTCATGTCGTCCCGGGACTTCAACACCTACCAGGAACTCTTCGGCCTCATGGAAGAGTTCATCAAAGCGCCCGACCTGCTCATCTACCTGAACGCGAGCGTTCCGACCCTCGTGCGCCAAATCCAAAAACGCGGACGCCCCTACGAAAACAGCATCCGCCTGGACTACCTCCAAAACCTCAACGACCGCTACAACGAGTGGATCAAAGGCTACGACAAAGGCCGCCTGCTCGTCATCGACGTCGACCAACTTGAATTCGACAGCAAACCCGAGGACCTCGGCAAAGTGATTGAGAAAATCGACGCGGAACTAAACGGGCTTTTCTAAAAAAAATAAATCCGGAAAAATCCGAATGAACGGCACCGCCCGCGTTCGGAAAAATCCGGATTTTATTTTTTTAATCGGACCTTTGCTACATGTTTTTAATCTCCGGACCCTGCGTCATTGAATCCCTTGACACGGCCCTGCGGGTGGCCGACCACCTGGCGGGGCTGCGCGAACGCCTTCCGCTGAGCGAAGTGATTTACAAATCCAGCTTCCAGAAAGACAACCGGAGCTCCGTAGACTACTACATGGGGCCGGGGCTGGACGAGGGCCTGGCTATTTTGGCCGAGGTGAAGCGCCAGTACGGATTCCGCCTTCTGACCGACATCCACTACCCCGACCAGGCGCAGCCCGTGGCCGAAGTTGTCGACATCCTGCAGATTCCGGCCTACCTCTGCATGCAGACCACCCTGGTGGTTGAGGCGGCGCGCACCGGACGCACGATCAACCTCAAGCACGGGCAGATGGTGGCTCCGGGAACCATGGCCAAGGTGTGCGCCAAGGTCGAGTCGACGGGCAACCGCGACATCATCTTGACCGAGCGCGGATACACCTTCGGCTACAACGACCTCGTGGTCGATCCGCGCGCCTTTTACGAGCTCAAGCAGACCGGCTACCCCGTCGTGTTTGACGCCACCCACTCCATTCGCAAGTACGGAATGCCCTCGGCCGACCCCAGCGGCGGCGCGCGCCAGTACCTCGAGACCCTCGCCCGCGCGGCCGTGGCCACCGGAATCGACGGCCTCTTCCTTGAAGCTCACCCCTGCCCCGCCGAGGCGCTGTGCGACGCGGCCAGCCAGCTTCCGCTCGAGGCGCTCGAACCCATGGTGGAGCGCTTACTCGCGATTGACCGGGTGGTGAAAGGGTTTTACGAGGCTTAAGCCTTCGAAACAATTCGGACCGCAACCTGCTCGTGGCGTGAGTTGTAGGTCAAGACTTCGTACGAGACCGAATGTTCGGTACAGAAATCGGCAAACGCACGGAATTCTCCCTGCTGCCACCCTGGGTAGTTGAAGAACTCGTCAAAAACGATGACCGTTCCGGGCAGTATGCGAGGTGCCAGCAATCGCAGAACTGTGGTCGTTGACGAATACAAATCACAGTCAATGTGCAGGTACGACAAGGGGTCCGAAGAATTCAGTTCAAACAAAAACTTGGGCAAACGTTCGTCGAACCAACCCTTAACTAAAACAACGTTAGGGCGCACTTTGGGTAAGCCGTCAAGTGCAAATGCCCCCTTCCCAATGCCGTCGCGCCAAAATTCCGGAAGCCCTTCAAACGAGTCAAATCCGTAAACCGTCTGACTTGTTTTGGCTGTGAGGTAATTGAGTGTACGCGCTCGGTACACACCAAATTCCATCACGAGGCCGTCAAGCTGGCGCGCTTCCCAAGCCAAATCGTGCACGGCCTCACGCGAAAGCACCGATGGAACTCCCAACAAATTCGCCTCCACAAATTCAGCACTTGATTCGAGGGCCCTTCGGTTGAGCTCGCGGCGAAGGTCGTTGGGACTTACTCGATCCCGAACGTCACGAACTTTTTGCGCAATTCGAGCCAGCACCTCGAACACCAATTCCATGACCTAAATGCGCGAATTCAATTGTTCCCGACGAAGATCCTCAGCCACCATCTCGCGGACCAGCGACGCAAAGTCGTACTCAGGCACCCACCCCAGCTTCGATCGGATTTTGCTGGAATCGCCAATCAATAGATCCACCTCAGTGGGTCGGTAGTAGCGGGCGTCGACGGCCACAACTACCTTGCCCGCAGGCAACAAAAAGCGCGGATCCTGGCAGTGAACTACGCGTCCAACTTCGGCCGCGCCATCCCCTGCAAACTCCAACTCTACGCCCAACTCGGCAAAGGCCTTGCGAATCAATTCACGGACAGACGTTGTGATTCCGGTAGCCACCACCCAGTCCTCGGGCTGGTCGGCCTGCAGAATCATCCACATCGAGCGCACGTAGTCCTTGGCATGGCCCCAATCGCGTTGGGCATCGAGGTTGCCAACATAAAGGCAATCCTGCTGGCCTAGGACAATACGGGCTGCGGCCGTGGTCACCTTGCGTGTGACAAAGGTTTCGCCGCGCACGGGCGATTCGTGGTTGAACAAAATGCCGTTGCAGGCAAACATGCCGTAGGCCTCGCGGTAGTTCACGGTGATCCAGTAGCCGTAAAGCTTGGCCACTCCATAGGGCGAACGAGGGTAAAACGGGGTGCGTTCCGATTGCGGAACCTCTTGGACCATCCCGTACAGTTCCGAGGTCGAAGCCTGGTAAATTCGGGTCTTCTCGGTCAAACCCAGCAAGCGTACGGCCTCGAGCACCCGTAACGTGCCAATACCGTCAACGTTGGCGGTGTATTCGGGCATTTCAAAGCTCACGCGTACGTGCGACATTGCCCCCAGGTTGTAAATCTCGTCGGGCTGCACTTCCTGAATCAAGCGCGTCACGTTCATCGAATCGGTGAGGTCCCCGTAGTGCAGCACAAAATTTCGGTGGTCCAAATGCGGATCCTCGTACAGGTGATCGACCCGCTCGGTGTTGAGCAGTGAACTGCGGCGCTTCATGCCGTGCACCTCATAACCTTTGCTCAACAGCAGTTCGGCGAGGTAAGCCCCGTCTTGGCCCGTCACGCCGGTAATTAGTGCGGTCTTGCGCTTCATCAGCCTAAGGTAGTACTTCGAATCAAATCGGGGTTGGCCACGTACCACGCATAGGTTGCGCGGATTCCTTCCTCAAGCGAAACCTCTGCCCGCCACCCTAATGCATGCAGGCGACTGCTGTCGAGGAGTTTGCGGGGCGTTCCGTCGGGCTTGCTGGCGTCCCAGTGCACCTCGCCCTCGTAACCCACCACACGCGCGATCAATTCGGCTAGGTCGCGAATGCTCAACTCCTGCCCTGACCCGACGTTGTAGAGGTCGACGGCGGGCTCCACACTTAGTGCCCAGGCCACAGCTCGCACCAAATCGTCCACGTGCATAAACTCGCGGAGCGGTGACCCCGTGCCCCAAAGCCCCACTGCATTACCGTTCGACTTCGCAATGTGCATTTTGCGCATAATTCCGGGAAGAACGTGCGACGTCGATGCATCAAAATTGTCACCCGGACCGTACAGGTTGGTGGGCATCAAGCTAACATACGGTAAGCCGTACTGCTCGCGTACGGCCTCCACCGCCTTCACCCCCGCAATCTTGGCCACGGCGTACCACTGGTTCGTGGGCTCGAGCGGACCCGTAAGTAGGTACTCTTCTTTTAAGGGCTGCTCAGCCAGTTTAGGGTAAATACAGGAACTGCCCAAAAACACAAAGCGCCGAATACCCAGCTCCACGGCTGACTGAATCAATGCATTTTGGATTCTAAGGTTGTCCATCAAAAACGGGTAGGGATGGCTTCGGTTGGCCTCAATACCCCCCACCACCGCAGCCGCATCCACCACCGCGTCCACGCGATGGTCTCCCAAAAACTGGCGCACACGTGCCTCTTCGCGCAGGTCCAATTCACCGCGCGAAGCCGTCACAAGCTCTACCCGATCACCCAAAAGGCGAACCACGGCAGAACCCACCATCCCCCGGTGCCCGGCGACAAAAACGCGTTGCGAACTCATGAACCAAAGGTACCACACTCCCCAGACACACCTGCGGCATACACCGCACTGAGCGAATCAACGATAACGGGGATTCCTAACACTTTAGGACCTATACTATTCTGAGTATTGTCAGCCACCTTGATTAACTCGTTTGCCAGATTCAATTTTACCCTCGTCGCGCACAATCAGTCAATTCATCCCAAACCTCACCCACCGCGTTAAAGACGCTGGGCAAAGCGTACTTTTGCCCTACCAACCAAACCCTTGAACGCTTGAACCTGCTGATTGGGCGCCTTCTGCTGCGCTACACCGACCGCTTCCTCTCGAGGTGGACCGTGTTTGCCTTAGACCTCATTCTGGCCCTGGTAACCTACCTCGCGGCCCAGTTCATCGCCTTCAATTTTCAGCCCGGAGCCATTCCCTGGCATTCGCTGCCCGCCAAAGCGCTTATCGTCCTTGCGACGTACGCCCTCGCCTTCCTTCACGCCCAGTCCTACGTGGGTGTGGTGCGCCACAGCGGCAGCAAGGACTTCAGCCGGCTCTTTCAGGCAACAGTCGAGGCCATCCTGGTGCTGCTGGTTCTGTCCTTCACCCTTAAAAACCCGCAGTTCAGCCGTGTGGCCCTCATTAGCCAGGGCATGCTGTTCTTGATTACTTCGGTAGGCGGACGCCTCGCCGTGCGCAGCACCTTCCTCAGCATTCAGTTGCGCAAGGCCAAAAAGGGCACGGGAATCGTCATCGTCGGCGCCGGATCCATGGGCCGCGCCGCACAGTCAGCCATTCAGCACGAGTCGCGCAATGGCGACCACGTGGCGGCCTTCATTGACGACAACAACAAAAAGGCGGGCAAAAACATCAACGGAACCCCCATCCTCAAGGCCAGCCAAGCCTTAACCAAAGAATTCCTCGAGAAGCACAACGTGGGAAAGATGGTCGTGGCCATTAAGAACATTCCCGCCGCCCGCGTCAAAGAACTATCCAACACCGCCCTTGAGCTCGGGCTTCAGGTCAAGCGAGTACCCCCCATCTCGAGCTGGGTGAACGGAGAGCTCACCGCCAAGCAAATTAGGCCCATCTCCCTCGAGGAACTGCTTGGGCGCGACCCCATCAATCTGTCGTACGAGACCCTCAACGGCTTCATTAAGGGCAAGACGGTGCTCATTACCGGGGCTGCGGGTTCCATAGGTTCTGAGCTGGTGCGCCAGGTGATGCGCCAAGAGCCCAAGATGCTCATCGCGCTGGACCAGGCCGAAACGCCCACCTACCACCTCGATCAGGAGCTGCGCACTTTTGCCAACTACGCCAACTTCAAGCCGACCATTGGCAGCGTGACCGACGAGGCCCGCATGCGCCAGATTTTCAGCACCTACAGCCCCGAGGTGGTGTTTCACGCGGCGGCCTACAAGCACGTGCCCTTGATGGAAGACAATCCCCAAGAGGCGGTTAAAACAAACATTCACGGCACCCACACCACGGCCAAGCTGGCCTACGAGCACCGCGCGGAGTGCTTTGTGATGGTGTCCACCGACAAGGCCGTCAACCCTACCAACATTATGGGCGCCAGCAAGCGCGCCGCCGAGCACGTGGTCAGCTACTTTAATCGCCAGCCCGACAACCAAACGCGCTTTGTGACCACCCGATTCGGCAACGTCCTCGGCAGCAACGGCAGCGTGATTCCCCTGTTTAAAAAGCAGATTGAAGAGGGCGGACCCCTCACGGTCACCCACCGCGAGATCACCCGCTACTTCATGACAATTCCAGAGGCCGTGCGCCTCGTCCTTGAGGCGGGCCATATGGGCCAAGGCGGAGAGCTTTATGTCTTTGACATGGGTGAGCCCGTCAAGATCTTTGATCTTGCCCTCAACGTCATTAAGTTAAGTGGATTGCAGCCCGGCAAAGACATTCAAATCGTCGAAACCGGGCTTCGCCCGGGCGAAAAGCTCTATGAAGAACTCCTCGCCGACGGAGAAACGACCAAGCCCACGCACCACGCGCAGATTTTTATCGCAGAGGCTAGCAGCCTCGAACTAAATCAGGTGGAGGCCCTTGTAAGCCTTTCTGGAGAGTCCAACGAGTGGTTGGGGTACATTGCGGAGTACCAGACCATCCAAGAGTAGCTCAAAGTGGCGTTCTCAAACTAACGCCTTACCCTATCCCCAAACCCTTTACCGAATACGGTAAGAAAGATGTATTTGAAGTAATACCACACGTTAAGATGGTCAATCATCTTGGCGTCAGTTTCTGCCAAGAGTTGTGGGGTGGACATATCTATCTTGTGTATCTGTGCCAGTCCTGTAATACCGGGACGAATCGTATACACACCTCTCTTTGAGCGTTCTTCAATTAATTCTAATTGATTGAATAGATTTGGACGTGGTCCCACAAAACTCATGTCTCCAGTTAATACGTTGAACAACTGAGGGAGTTCATCCATTTTGGACTTACGTAGAAAAGAACCCCATTTGGTAATGGCACTTACCTGAACCAAATGCGTTGCCACCGCTTGGGTGTTCACATGCATTGAGCGAAACTTTAATAATTGAAAGGGTTTTTGATTGACACCAACACGTTCTTGTCGGAACAACGGTGAGCCTGTGTCAAATAAACCAACTAGTAAGACTACAAGGATAACTGGGCTCAAAATAAGTAACCCAAAAAAAGAAAAAACTATATCTAAGATTCTTGTCATCAGTTATTGAAATGATTGGAACGTTTTGAGCAAACCTTCTCTACTCGAAAAAGGAAGTGGCTTGCCAATAGCACTAATTAACTTTTTGTTGCTTACCACATATGATTCCGTAAGTTTCTGCAAACGCTCTTCATTGAGTGGCAGTTTAAAAACATTTCCAATTCTTGCAGCATGCTCAATTAACCTTTTAGAAATATTCCAAATTCTGGTCTTCCTATTTTGAGATGCTGCTAAAATCGAAATCACCTCATTCGTCGAAAGTGGTGCATCATCTGCTACATTATAAATTCCTGAAGGAATATCTTCTCTTTCGATGAGTTCTTTGAAAATGAACATTAGATTATCAATACTGCAAAAAGAACGTTGATTCTCAAATGCACCAAGCGGCCATGGAATACCCTTAGAAACTAATTTATAAAGTAGGTTTAGATTACCTTTATTCCCCGGACCGTGTATCATGCAAGGTCTTAGAATATAAACACGCTTGCCGTCAGGAATAACTTTCGATAATATAAATTCCTCGGCAAATAATTTACTTTTTCCGTAATGGGTAATGGGATTGGGGATATGTTCTTCATTTAACTCTCCTTGAACAACATCTGCAACAGCTTTCACTGAACTTAGAGTGATAAATACTTTAGCGTCTGAAGCTAAAAAAGCATCAAATACTGTTTTGGTTAATTCAGTATTGACTTGGTAGTATTCGTCAGCGTCTGAGGTCTTTTTAAGGTCATGGGCTTTGCCGGCAAGATGGACAATAATTTTCGCATCTTCAAAATAGGTTTCATTACTTCTTGAAGAAACCTTTACAACTTCACTTTGAAAATACTTTATAAATGAGATTCCAACAAAACCTGTTGATCCAGTTAAAAAGATCATCTTCCAAAATCGTCTTGAACTCTAACGATATCATCTTCATCAGAGGGATTATTTACATCTGTATGTTGCCAAATTTCAGCAATAACAGCATAATCATCTAAACCTATCAAACGGTGACGCTCTCCTTGTTTTAATGTTATAGTATCTCCAACATTTAAGACATCGATTGATCCTTCTTCATCACTAATACTTCTTTTCACTCCAGTTTGTCCGCTAATGACCCTCCATATTTCAGCTCTTCGGTGATGGTATTGCCATGACAATCTTTTTCCAGGCGATACAACTAATATCTTGGGGCTTAATTTGCCAGATATTTTCAAACTAGAAACGTCTAACCCTTCAAAATAATTATTAGCAAATTTTTGAGCTTGTTCTTCAGAAATAACAAAAAAACCTCCCCAAGGGCGGTTATGGTCTTTTGCAACGATTTCAAATGAATTCGCTTCTAAGTCTTTTTGTATTTTATCAAAAATCATAAACCAATTATCTATCCGACCAATTACGATCTTTTATTTCTTCAAAAACTCTTTTAATACCTTCTTCTAGAGTAATACTGGCTTTCCATCCCAAACTAGTCAATTTAGACACATCCATCAATTTACGAGGTGTTCCGTCAGGTTTAGTCGTATCTGTCACAATTTCACCACCAAAACCAACTATTTGTTGAACCATTTTAGCTAAATCTAGGATTGAAACATCTTCTCCGACACCAATATTCACTAATCCTGGTTCATTGTGATTTTCCATTAAAAACAAGCAAGCTGAAGCTAAATCATCCGCGTGCAAAAACTCGCGCATTGGACTGCCTGTTCCCCAAATAGTAACCGATGTTGATTCATCATTTTTAGCGGTTATAAATTTTCGTAAAAGTGCTGGCAACACATGTGATTTATTCAAATCGTAATTATCATTTGGGCCATACAAATTCGTTGGCATAACCGAGATAAAATTACAACCATACTGTTCGCGATAGGCGTCACACATTTTAATTCCTGCTATTTTTGCAATGGCATAGGATTCGTTTGTAGGTTCTAGCAATCCTGTTAGCAAGTATTCTTCTTTCAAAGGTTGTGGTGCTAATTTAGGGTATATACAAGAGGAGCCTAAAAACATTAACTTTTTAACCCCATTAAGATAGGCTTGATGAATCACATTAGACTGAATCATTATGTTTTCATAAATAAAGTCAGCCCTGTAAGTATTATTAGCAACAATACCTCCAACTTTGGCTGCAGCTAAAAAGACGTAATCTGGTTTTTCACGGGCAAAAAAATCAGCAACTCCCTGTTGATTTCTCAAATCCAATTCCACAGAACTCTTTAGTATAAAATTACTATATCCCTTTGCTTGCAATGCTCTTAGGATGGAGGAACCCACCATTCCCCTATGACCTGCAATATATATTTTGGATGATTTGTCCATAAAATCAAATTGTGATTGAGTTAGGCACTAAAGCCATTTTTATGTAACATCATTTCTCTTTTCACGCGTTCAACATCTGAGGCTACCATCTCACTAACTAAACCTTTTAAATCGTATTGCGGTCTCCAACCCAATTGTATTTTGGATTTAGTCGGATCTCCAATGAGTAAATCGACCTCGGTAGGTCGAAAATACTGTGGATCAACAGCTATAATTTCTTTACCAATCTCTAATTGATACTCTGGATTAGAACAAGATGTAACAAAACCTTTTTCATGAATACCATATCCTCTGAATTCAATTGTAATTCCCACTTCTGAAAATGCCATTCGCACAAAATCCCGTACTTGGGTTGCTTCTCCCATCGCAATTACATAATCATCAGGAGTATCCTGCTGCAAAATGCGCCACATGGCTTCTACATAATCTTTTGCATGACCCCAATCCCTTTGTGCATCAAGATTTCCTAAATACAAACAGTCTTGTTGGCATAATGCAATCGCTGCTGTAGCCATAGTGATTTTTCTGGTAACAAAGGTTTCACCTCTACGTGGAGATTCGTGGTTAAACAATATACCATTACAAGCAAACATATTATAGGCTTCTCTATAGTTCTTAGTGATCCAAAATCCATAAATTTTCGCCGCTCCATAGGGAGAACGTGGATAGAATGGCGATTTTTCGTCATACAAGCCATTCAGATTTTTGTTTTCAGCCAAACCACCGTATAATTCGGAAGTTGACGCTTGATAAATACGGGTTTTCTTTTCTAGTCCTAAAATTCGTACAGCTTCTAAAATTCTTAAAGTGCCCAAACCATCCACATTTGCAACATACTCAGGGGAATCAAAAGAAACTTTTACATGACTCATTGCTCCCAAATTATAAATTTCATCTGGTTGTACCTCTTGGATAATTCTAATAATATTAGTTGAATCTGTTAGGTCACCATAGTGTAATTTAAAATTAACGTGATTCTGATGTTGATCTTGATAAATGTGGTCAATACGTTGCGTGTTAAATGATGACGCTCTTCTTTTAACACCATGAACGTGATATCCTTTTTCTAATAATAATTCGGCCAAATATGACCCGTCTTGACCTGTAATACCTGTAACTAGGGCTACTTTCATTGAAATAGATTTAGAAATTATACTTTTTGTATGTTTTTGTTGTATGTATCACCGCTACTTGTGGATTAATCGGAAATGTAAGTATGTGAATAACTCAAAACCGTTAGATATTGTTCCAGAATTTGACTAACAAAACCACCAGAACTAGTCAAGACTAATCTCATGCTAGTTAATACTAGAAATTACTACTTCCCATTTTTTACTTAATGAATTGATATTGAAGTTTGACCTAACACCATAAAAAGCATTTTGCCTTTTTGTTTCAAGTAATTTTTTATCTTCAAGAATGCTTTTTAAACACAAATAGAAATCAGAAATTATTTCATCTTTATTCTTAAAAGACTTAATTTCTTTTAAATAGTCAGAAGAATTAAGTTTTTTTACATCTATATGTTTAGAGTTATTAATAACCCATCCAGCATCTAATGATGTAACTAAATTACTTAAGTCAGACCATTGAGGACAAATAGCTAAGATAGACAACCCCCCTGCCATCATTCCGTAAGTTTTACTTGGTAAACAAACACTAGCCCCCCCTGGACTCAAAGAAACTAACCCAATGTGAAAATTTTTGATATCATTTCGCCATTCATGACTAGAGACCGCAGATATAATTTTTACTGGGTACATTTTAAGTGATTCTTTTAAAAATAATGCTTGCGTTCCACTTACATAAAAATTAAATTCTACTTTTTCTGAAATATCAGAACTACAAATAAATTTAACAGATTCAATAATTGAATCTGCATCATGCAAATGTCCTAGTTGACCTCCGTAATGTATAATTATCTTTTCTTTATTTATTAGGCTTTTAAATTCATCATCATATAAAGTTAAGTCTGTTGAAATATCTATAACACTCGAATTCTTAGCTTTACTCCATCTATTTTCTGCATGTTTCATCAAAAACTCTCCCAAATAAATTGTTGCTTCGCAATTTTTCTGACTTTTAACCATTATTTTTCCTATTATTCTAGAGACATAAGACTTAGTCTCAATAGTTCCCGCAACCTCTAAAGCGTCTGGAAATAAATCGTAAAGTAAATGGATAACTTTTATTTTTTTTATCTTCAGGATTAGATGAACTAAATAAGGGGCAAAAAAAGTGTTGCTAGAAACCACAAAAATACTACCTGATTCACTGTTGAGTCCCTTGTTAATTAGCATTATTGGATAAAATACATACATTTTTAAACGTAACCATATTTTACTAAAGCCTTTTTGTTTCGCTAACTTCCTATATTCCTCTTCAGTTATTAAAAATAGAGGTTCAGAATTAAAACCTGCTACTGAAATAGTTTTATTTAGAAATAAAAAATAATCTATCCCTACGCTACTAGCGGTGTAAACTTTTATTCTCTTTTTATCCATGCTTGATAAATTTCTTCAAAAGTATCTCTTAAAGATTTAGTTATGTCCCAATTTGGATAATGGGTTTTCATTTTTCGTAAATCACTATAGTAGCAGATATGATCCCCAATCCTATTATTTGTATCGTATTTATATTTCATTTCTTTACCACTTATATCAGAAATAATATCAAATGCTTCTAAGATTGAACAAGTATTTTCCTTTCCACCTCCTAAATTATAAACTTCAGCAACACGTGGAGCATTAATAAATTCTTCAATAAATCTAGCCACATCATAAGAATGAATATTATCCCTTACTTGCTTTCCTTTATAACCAAATATTGTATACTCTTTTTCTTCTAAATTGCATTTAACTAAGTAGCTCAAAAAACCATGGAGTTCAACTCCTGTGTGATTTGGACCTGTTAAACAGCCTCCTCTTAAACAAGCCGTTGGCATATTAAAATATCTACCATATTCTTGGACAGATATATCTGCGGAAACTTTTGATGCTCCAAACAGAGAATGCTTTGTTTGATCAATTCTAAAATTCTCAGAAATGCCATTTTCGTATGTTTCATCTAAATAGTCAAATCTTTTTTCTAATTCTATCATTTTAATTTCATTGGGTGCATCTCCATAGACTTTATTAGTTGACATATGAACAAAAGGAATATTTGTGCTATATTGTCTTGTGGCTTCTAACAAATTAAATGTACCCACTGCATTGGTATCAAAATCTTCAAATGGAATGGCAGCCGCTTTATCATGACTTGGTTGAGCGGCAGTATGAACAATTGCATCCGGCTTTATTGTACTTATGAGATTAATAACACCTACTCTGTCTCTAATATCTAATTCATGATGTGTAAAATTTTTTATTATCGTATTCAACCTTTTTTGATTCCATCTAGTGTCACCACTTTCACCAAAAAAAATCGCTCTTTGATTGTTATCAACTCCATGTATTTCCCATCCTAAATTAGCAAAGTGAATACACACTTCGGAACCTATAAGACCAGATGATCCAGTAACTAATAATTTATTTGTTTTTACCATAATTAATTCAATTTTAAAATGTTTATGATTTGATTAATATTCTTGTTTAATTGAAATTTTTCTTCAACAATCTTAAATCCATTATTCCCAAATTGATTTCTTAAATTATAGTCCTCAATTAATCTTAATAAAGAATCAGACATGTCCATTATATTATAAGGTTCTATTAAATAACCTGATATATTATTCTCAATTACTTCAGGAATGCCACCTACTTTAAATGCTACAACTGGAATTTTAAGAGCCATTGCTTCTATCAATACATAGCCAAAAGATTCGCTTTTAGAAGTATGCAATAAAATATCAGCGATAATATATTCATCAATTATTTTATTAGAGCTTTTCTTGAATGTTATATAGTTTTCAATACCTTCCTTCAATACTCTTTTTTCAATTTCAGATTTATATTTGATATCTATCAATATGTCATCCCACCCAACAATAGTAAATCTTATATTTTTATTTTGTTTAATTACCAAACTAATTACATCTAACAAATAATGTGCTCCCTTATGAGGCAATGGATGAGTTACACTCAAAATATTAATTATATTATTTTTCCCAACGTTTACATCTTTTATTACATTATACAAACTTAAGTCTATTCCATTATAAATCATATGAATAGGCCTGGTGATCTTTTTAGTCAATAACGAATATTTTACTGCATTTGAAACCGCAATATAATCTGAAATCAGCAAATTTTGAATCTTAAATAATATAACAGACAAAAAATTACTTGCATTAAAAGACAAAGAGTGTACAATCATGCTGGTCCTAACAAATAATGAAAAAGGGATTATCGAAAAAGATAAAACCTCAGTATTAATAAAACAATGAGTAAATTTTTTATTTCTAATAAAAATTGAAAATTCAATAAATAATAAAGCTTCTATAAATAAACGCAAAAATATTTTAAAAAATTCATTTGAAACATGTTCAAACTTCAAAATTCTTACGAAATAAATAGTACAACCTAAAATCTTTAAAGTGTTTGACAAGGAGTCTTCATAAGGATATATTATGGTTATTTTATTTCCAATATCAATATTTTTTTTAACAAACCCTTCAATGAATGTATTAGGGCCAACTTTACCAACCCATGGATTAATGATTAATATGTGTTTCACTTTTATGAAAATATAATTCTGAAATAAAAAATTATTATGGCAACATATTTATCCAAAAAGGCTTTAAATAAACTAACATCACCTGAATTTACTTTCGCCTTAAATGTCTCCTTATGAACTTTTATACTATCGCTTACCCCTCCAACTCTCATTAAAACAGTGTTTTTTTCAATAAATGCAGTTGTTAAATTATCTTTAGCTCTAAGTAATAATTCATAATCACCAACAATTTTATAATTATTATCATAATGACCCAATCTTATAAATAACTTTCTTGAATGCAATGAACCAACGTGTGCTACATTCATATATCTTCGAAAATCTTTCCAATTCCAAGAATTTCCAACTATTCTTTTTACTTTTAAATCATTATCCACTAAACTTATTCTAGAAGAAATATAATCTAATTTATCATGCACATTTATTATTTTCACATAATCGCTAACTGCCTCTTTTGTATATAAATCTCCCGCACCTAAAAAACCAATCCAATCACCGTTTGCCACGGCTAAACCTTTATTCCACGCATCATATATTCCAAGATCTGGTTCACTAATCCAATAGAAAATTTTATTATTATATTTTTTTAAAATTGAAACAGTTTCGTCTGAAGAACCTCCGTCTATCACAATATATTCAATCTTTGAATATGTTTGTTCAAAAACACTAAGCAATGTTTGTTCTATATACTTTTCACCATTAAAAACTGCAGTTATTATCGTAACAAGTGGCTTATCAAATTTTGTGTCCATTTAAAAATTGATAAATTTAATTTAGTTCTTTTATTTTTACTTTCTTAAGTTCTGTAAAATGTTTGTAATTATAATAGAATAAGAAAACAAAAAAGTACATTTCTGGAGAAAAATAATGTCCATCTCTTATCAGTTTACATATAAAATAACCTAATATACTTTTTGATATTATTCCATATATCGAATAACCATTAACATAATTTCTCTTAATAAATAATAAAACAAAAAAAATACCAATAAGTCCAAGGTCAGAAGTTACTCGGGCAAATAACGAATTAGCATCTTTTGCATTAAGAGATATGTATTGATCAAAACCTTCAATTCCATCTATTTCATTCAAAAATATTTCTCTACTAAGTATATGAGAACCAACGCCTCTACCAATTAATGGTGATGATTTAAAACTTTCAACTGAAACAAATACGTTTGAAAACAAGGAAAACGTGCTCAGATTTACTCCAGTTAAATTACGTTCGGTGAGAACTTTGACCGAATCATCAACTCTAAATTTAATTGTTTCATTGTATGAATATAATGGATAAATTATTATCGAAATAAAAACTAAAGAATATAAAATGGTTTTAAAACTAATTCTTCTATTAATAAAAAAATTAATAAATAGTGATAAAAATCCTAAAGATGACATTGCTGCAAAAAAAACACAACCAAAAATTATTATTATTTTTCTTCGTTTCTTATAAAAGACATAAAATAATGCAGGTAAAATAATTGCTACAAAATGAGCGGGCTCAGTTAGAATACTTTTAAAACGAGCAGCTGTTCCTATACTAATAAAATCAACAATATAAAGTGGAATACCAATTATTGAAATAAAAACACAAAATCTTACGTACACTTCAAATATTGAAATCAAACCTTCTTTATAGAATAACTTATAAAATAACAAATAATAAAAAGATATTAAGAATAAACCTAAAAATTGTTCTAAGAAAAGATAAATATTATTAGTCCCTTTTAAAACAGAAAAGACTCCTAAAAACAGTAGAACTGATATAATTAAAAAATATATCTTATTAAATGTAACAATTTTTGGAAAAAAAAATAAAATTAAAAGTAAATTGAATAAAACAACCGGATAAAATAATTTAAAATCAAATCCTAGATTGTAATATAATGATTCGCTAAATATCGATGCAATTGTTGAATAAAGAATGTATTTTTTCAAATTAAATCAAGTGTTTAGATGATTTACTAAAACACACAGGCAATAATTATGCATCTATTAAACTAAAATATACATTGGTATAAGATTCTGCCACTTTTAACTTTGAACACGGAAATAAATTCTTTTGCGGAACAATATACAACGATGGATTGCTGAAAACAGAAATTAATCCTTTTTTAATACTATCTATTGAATTAGGATTAACTAAATAAGCATTATCATAATATTTTTGTTTACCAAAAGTTTTATTACTGATTAATAATGGTTTTTGACAAAATGCTGCTTCTAATAAGCTGATGGGTTGAGTTTCAGAAAAACTTGGCAATGCAAACATAAAACAGTTCTTAATTAAACTGATTAGTTGATCAGAATTTTCAGTTAATCCTTTAATCCATGTAATATTGGCTGATTTATTAACTAAATTTTGTAGCTCTTTTGCATAATTCTCTTCACCTGGCACTTCTTTGCCTACTATAATCAAGTTTTTATTTATTTCCGCACAAGCTTTAGCAAGTGTTAGTTGATTTTTTCGTTTACAAACATTACCTGTTATTAAAACATAATCTTGTTGAATATTGTTATTCAATTCTTCATGCTTTAAAAAATTATCATGTATAATATTAGGTATAACATATATTCTTGATTTATCAAACTTAAAAATAGAAGATGCAATATTTCTTTGCTCATCATTAACTACTACCAAAACATCAACATATTTTAAAAGCTCCAATTGATATTTAGCATTGTGTATGTAACTAGAAATTTTATGCTTTAATTTTGAGAATGGTTTGTCATAATAACTTAATAAAACAGTTAACACTACTTTCTTTCCAGATTTATTTGCCCAATAAACATTATTGAAATTTGCCATTTCTAAACCCCAAAAATGTGCAATTTCAAAATCATTGCTTTTATTCCAAACATCAATTTTCTCCAAATATAGTATATCTTTTGAAACCTCATTTATGGCATCATATGCTGACAACATCTGAATTTCAAACCCTCCAAAAGCGAAACAATGTGCTTGGAGAGGGAAATATCTTACAGTAATTTTATTCATCTAATTATATGTTTTTTGCTTTAGCTTTAAAAACCTTTTTTCAAAAAAGAAATATGAAATAGATGCACTTCCAATAGTCAATACCAAAAATAGTGGCAATTTTAACAAATTTACTGATGAATTTAAACTTACAGGTAATACAAAATTCGTAAAGATTAACGCAGGGACATGAAGTACGTAAATTCCGAAGGAGATTTTACCAATGTACACCAAGTATTTATTTTCTAGTAATTTAAACTCACCTTTTATAATTTGAAAAATTACTAATCCAAAAAAAACATTCAACAGTGTATAGCCGTAAATAAAGCTAAAATTATATTTTAATAAATATGGAAACCCTAGTGAGGTTACAATTGTCAACTTTTTTTCAATATCATACTGGGTTAACAAATTATTACAGCCGATAATAAATATTAAAAAGAACCACATCCATAAAATGATTTTGCTGTGTCTAACGTAAGTACCATGGTAAACAATGTAAGCTAAAAACCCACCTGTTGCGAAAGAATCAAATTGGCTAAATGGCATTATATTAACAGCTGTGAGGCCTAAATTAGAACTTTGCTCAAAATAATTAAATGTAATTATCCTAATTGCCGGACCTAAGATGACTATAGAAGATAATAATAGGATACTATTTTTCTTAAATTTTGAAGAAATAAAATAAAATACTAAGAATGGCCATATAAAGTAAAATTGTTCCTCAACTGCTAAAGACCAATAATGTCCAATATAATCGAAAGTTCCATTTGGATTCCATATTGCATAAAAATTACTTGTAAAAGTCAGCAAAAAACCAACTAGACTCCAACTTAGAGAACTAGTATTGAGTATCAAAAAAATAAAAACATATAGAAAATATAAAGGGAATATTCTTAATACTCTTCTAATATAAAAAATCTTTAGATAATCTAATAAATTCTTGCTTTTTGATATAAGTAAACTATTTGTAATTAAAAATCCAGATAACACAAAAAACATTTGTACACCTACCCATCCAACATTAAGATAACCATAATGTACCATCATAACCATTAATACAGCAATTGCTCTAAAGCCATCTAATCCTTTATAATACATTTTTCATAATTTAATTATGATAAAATCTCACTAATACTACGTTTGGGGCTTTCCTATTCAACAGTTTTTCTCCTTTTGCTTGTTTCAAAACATGGCCAAGAAACTTTTAAACGGATTTAAAATCACACGTTTTATCAACTCTGTTTTTCTCTCCTGAAGGTTAAATATTACATTTTCTGTTTCAGATAATAAGAAAGGTGAAGACACCGATTGTATTCTACTTAATGATTAAAGAGCGACGAATTAATATTTCGTTCAAATTTTGAGCAATAGGTTTACAAGCTTATTTCTTTTAATGCCCAGTATGGTGCGCAGGATGATTTAATTTTTTTGAAATACCCTATTGTGACCCACTCTTAAAATTTCTGTAAACTCCAAACTACCACTTGCTATTTCATCAGCAACCCTTGAGGGTCCTTCATGACCTTTAAACGAGAAAAATGGATTTTTATAATTTAAAAATAAAGATGAGTCATCCATCACTATAATACCGCCTGATTTAATGTATTTACTACACAAAACCCAGTCTTTCATTACTATTTCTAAATCATGGCTACCGTCTATGTATATACAATCCCATTCCTTTCTTGAAATATAATCAATTGCCTCTAGATCTGTTGAATAAGCTTTCAACAAAGATGGCCTAGGTAATTTAAAATAATCAAAATTAAAATAAGTATCTTCTAAGAAATTAATTGAAATATAATTACTTACTGAATCACCTGATTGATCAAAAGGCGAAATACCATGAACATCAAGCGTTATCCCTTTCTTTTTTGCGATTAAAGAATTCAAACTTATAGTTTGTCCTCGATAAACTCCTATTTCTAAAAAATTCTCATATTGAAACTTATCATATAATAACTGCCACATAACATGAAACGAATCTTCTCCAAATCCTTTTTTATTTTTCTTAAAATAATTCCTGTGTTCAACTATTTCCTTATCAGCAAAAAAAGTAAAATACCTATATGTATTTAAATAATACTTTCTAGTGTTGTCAAAACTATTTCTCCAATTACCTAAATAATTCGAAACATTTTTTTTGCTGGCGCCTACTAAATAGCAAATTTTAACAATTTTATAAATTAAAGTTCTCATATTAAAGTGTATCTGTGTTTTTAAATAATTTATTCTCTTTTAAATATGAATACAAAAAATGTTTGTGCTTTTCATAAATATATATTCTATTTCTCATGTGTATTCTCTTTACTTCGTTTAAAAAGCTCTTAGACCTTCTAGTACCACCCCATTCTTCATCTGATCGATACTTGATTGGAAACAAACCATTAATGAAGCCTAAACTTAATGCTCTTAAGCAAAATTCAGGATCATCAAAACCATAAGGAGCTAAATTTGTATCAAATTGCTTTAGTTCAGATAATACTGTAAAAGGTATACAATTAGGCCCGTTTATCGCACTCATCCTAGGATAAAAATTATTGTACTCCCCATATTGATAACTAGCATAATCATCTTTAGACTTAATAAAATCAGTTTCAATAATCATCCGCTTAAATAAAGTACGAATACTTTGAAATCTATTTGTAATCTTAATATTTGAACCAAATCTAAATGATATAACACCTAATTTAGGCCCTATTCTTTCATATAAATCAAATATTTTTAGTTCCATATCCGGATCTTCAAGTATGATATCATCCTGCATTACAATAGTAAAACCTTCATGTATATGCTTTAATCCCTCATTGACAGAAAGCAACATATGTACATTTGGCATTACCAATTTTACTGTTTCTCTAATATTTTTAGCTATAAATTCATCAACAATCTCTTCAGACCTATCTGTACAGCCATCAACTACTAAGATTATTTTACTATCTTTTGATGAACATCTTTCTATTCCTTTAAGTGTTTCTGGTAAAATATCTTCTTTATTAAAAATTGGAATTACATAATTGAATTTTCTTTTCATTTTCTAGTTAGTGTTAAAAATAAATTTTGAACAAACGTGTTTTTAAATATTATAAATTGTAAAAAGGAGAAAATAAAAAAATAAGAAATTATACTAAAAATAATTTCTGTCATTGGTAGTTGAAATTGTGAGAAATAAAGAAAAGTTGGTAAAGTAAAAAGACAACTTACTATTGTAAGGAGCAATAGATTTACATCAATACCAATTTTAATGTATTTTCTAGAAAAAAACACAATTAATATACAAACTATAAGTTCTGCAACTAACGTAGCTATTGCCGCACCTACATCTGCTAAAATTGGAATTAACGTAAAGTTAATAATTAAACTAAAACATAGTCCTATTAAGGCTGCATACAATAAATATTTTTCCTTGTTTAAAGGTATTAAAAACTGACTTCCAAAAACGTTACAAACTCCAACTATTAGAGGAAGTGGAGAAAGAATCATTAATGATTTATAGGATTCATGATATTCACTTCCTGAAATAATTACTACAATATTTTCTGCAAACAAAATAAAAAAAAATGAAAAAGGTATCGTAAAAATAAAAACAATATTAAGTGATTGTGTCATAAGTTTTTTTACGTCTTCAAACCTTTGCTCATTAAGTAGCACAGAAAATCTTGGTATTAATACCATTCCAACAGCGCTAATCATTGTCCAATAAATCTTTACCAATTTATTTGATAAACTATAATATCCTACACTAACTTTAGACGATATAAAACCTAAAATTATAGTATCTAACAAAGTGTATACGCTTACTGAAATATTAATTGCAAGAATTAAAAATAAAGGCTTGAAATGTTTTTTCAACTCTAAATTTTCGCTAAATGATTGATAGTAATTTTTTAAAAAATATACTACGTTGAAAAATCCGTTCAATAGCAAACCTATAATAAATGAAAAATAATAAATCTCGTAATCGTTTTTATATTTTACAAATAAAAAAATAAATGCAACAATTAAAATTTTAGAAAAAATACTTCTTTTAGTAATGTAAGAATAATTTTCTAATCCTTGATATAGCCAATCCCAAATAAAAATATTAAGCAAAAGGATAGCACAACCTATTCTAATTAATCCAAGATTATTAGATAAACTCCCATAAAAGTTTGAGATAATGGAAAGAAAAAAAACTGAGATAACTGTAATAACACATTGAATTATCATCAATTCAAAAACTATTTTTGTTAAAAGCCGTTTATCATTTTTTAGTTTGGACACTTCTCTTATACCATAAATTGGTATACCAAATGTCGATATAATTAGAAAATATTGAATTATCGAGTCAATAAAATTTACATTCCCATAATTTTCAGGTCCCAAAACTTTAGTGACATAAGGAAAAGTAATTACTGGAAATAATACAGAAGTAGAAGTAAGTAAAACATTATAAAAAATATTCTTTTTCAAACTCATTTTCTCAATATCTTATCTGATAAATCTAGAGCACTTTTAATGCAAACATCCATATTATAATACTCCCATTCACCGAATCTGCCTAAAGTATTTAGTTCAATAGAATTTAAGTAATCAAAAATTATTTCTTTACTTTTCTTGTAATTTTCATCAAAAACAACATATGCGTGATCACTAATATTATAATCGATAGGTTTAATCAAAAAATGGTCCTTACTACCATTATCTATCATTTCTTGTTTTGTTTTTTCTCCAATAACTTCTGTAATTGTATAGTTTTTTCTTGGACTAAAAAAATTTCCAATATGAATATATCTATGAAAAAAATTGTCTTTTTCTGGAATATAAGTCCATGTTCTATCAGTTGGTTTTGTTTCCCATAACATATTTGAAACTTTATTGTACTTCAACCTATTACAAGCATTAATTACATTTCTTGGGCAATCAATAATTAACTTTGGTAAAATATTGATTGGCAAAGTATTTATAATAATATCGTATTTTAAATTGTCATTAATTACCCAAAAATTATTTTTATCTTTTTTAATCGATAAAACTTCATAATCTAATTTAATGTTTAATTCAGAAGCTAATGCATCAATAAAAGTATTTTGATCATTACTAATTGGATAATAAAATTCAGAATGAGGCATTTTATCTTTAGATACATCTAGTAAACCGCTAAAAAAGCTTTCCTTATTTGGTATCGGTAATTTTCCTTCTACCCAAGAAGGATCCATTTCAACTGGTTTTTGATTCCAAATTTTTGTATTATATGGTATAAAGTATTCATCAGATAATGTATTCCCAAATTTCTTTCTAAACCAATCCTCTAAATTCAAATATTTTTTATCATCAACTGCATTTAAAAAATCTTTTGTAATATTTATTGCTAATTCTTTGTCAAAATTAAAAATTTCTTTAATGGCAAATTCTATAGGATACGAAACTTCATTATTTTTAAATCTAATGACAGCATCCCGCTTTACTTTATGCCACTTTTCTTTTGGTAAAACTTCATTAAAAACAAAGTCCATCACATCTTTATACTTTGAGTTAAAGCAATGACCTCCGGTTAAATGATATGAAATTCCATCTATATATCTCGTTCTTGCAATACCTCCATAAACAGATTTTTTTTCTAAAACTTCAACATCATGATATTTGTGTAGTAACTTTGCCATACTTAATCCTGAAATTCCGCTCCCTAATATTCCTATTTTCATATTAAATTTTTATTTAAAAAAATTAATTAAAGTAATTCACCTTTTTTTCTAATATTTAAATTCTCTTGGTAATTTTTTCCACTCTTTAGAATCCAAATTTTTGAAATAATTATAAGTTATTTTCAAACCTTCTGTACGCTCAATCTTAGGGTTCCACCCTAATAAATCTTGAGCTTTTGTAATATCAGGTTGCCTTTGTTTTGGATCATCTTGCGGCAAAGGTAAATATTCTATTTTCTGATTAGTCCCTGTCAATTTTATAATTTCTTGAGCAAAATCATTCATTGTGATCTCATTTGGGTTACCAATATTTACAGGAAACACATAATCAGATTTTAACAAACGGTAAATTCCTTCCACCAAATCGTCTACATAGCAAAAGCTTCTGGTTTGACTGCCATCGCCAAATACGGTCAAATCTTCACCTCGAAGGGCCTGTCCCATAAATGCGGGCAACACTCGACCATCGTTTAGACGCATTCTCGGCCCGTAGGTATTGAAAATACGCACAATGCGGGTCTCCAAACCGTGGAAAGTATGATAAGCCATGGTAATCGCCTCTTGGAAACGCTTGGCTTCGTCGTACACGCCCCTCGGTCCTACGGGATTCACATTCCCCCAATAGGCCTCAGTTTGTGGGTGCACGGTAGGATCGCCATACACTTCAGAAGTACTCGCTACCAAAATGCGTGCTTTTTTCGCCATCGCCAAACCCAACAAGTTGAGAGTACCCAAAGAGCCCACTTTCAGCGTTTGAATGGGGATTTTCAGGTAATCGATGGGCGATGCGGGCGATGCAAAATGCAAGATATATTTCAAGTCACCGGCCACGTGCACAAACTTGCTCACGT
>JACCDZ010384156.1_pt1 | contig 58684 bp, 63 predicted proteins | sample 7449551 | NCBI WGS metagenome assembly JACCDZ01 (sample SAMN15323452, study PRJNA562643) | freshwater metagenome | isolation source: river surface water | place: USA:Blue River Watershed | collected 2017-08-18 | reverse complement strand
TGGGAAGTTTCTGAAACGATAGCACAACCAGAATCTTCAAAAGTAGCGATTGAATGGTACGAAGCGAAATTCCAACAAACATTAGCAGAAATTGAAGATAATTTTGAAAAGTACCGTTTATCGGAAGCTTTAATGGCAACCTACAAATTAGTTTGGGACGATTTCTGTTCTTGGTTCTTAGAAATGATTAAGCCAGGTTATCAACAACCAATTGATAAAGTGACTTTCGGAAAAGCAATTGAAATGTTGGAGAATAATTTAAAATTATTACATCCATTTATGCCATTCTTAACGGAAGAAATTTGGCAACACATTGCAGAAAGAACTCCAGAACAAGCTTTAATTGTGGCGGAATATCCAAAAACAACAACAGTAAATTCGGCTTTAATTGCTGATTTCGATTTCGCTACAGATGTAATTTCTGGAATTAGAACGATTAGAAAAGATAAAAATATTCCTTTCAAAGATACAATAGAATTGAAAGTAGTAAATAACGAAAAAGCTTCGACTTATTTCGATTCAATTATCACAAAATTAGGAAACATTTCTAATTTAGAATATGTTTCTGAAAAAGTAGATGGCGCTTTATCGTACCGAGTAAAATCTAACGAATATTTCATTCCAATTACCGGAAATATTGATGTTGAAGCCGAAATAGCTAAATTAACAGAAGAATTAAATTACACGAAAGGTTTCTTAAAATCGGTTCAAGGTAAATTATTGAATGAGAAATTTGTAGCTGGTGCTCCAGAACAAGTTATCGCTAACGAACGCAAAAAAGAAGCAGATGCTTTAGCAAAAATTGCAACAATTGAGCAAAGTATCGCAGGATTGAAATAGAAATTTATACATAAAGTAAAAAGCCTAAACGTAATTGTTTAGGCTTTTTTTATTGAATTAATTAAAATAAGTTACTTTCAAATATTCTTTCAAACTCTGAGGTTTTCTACCTAAAATAGTTTGTAAATTTAAAAAGGTTTTATCGAAATCGTTATTCTTAATTCCAGCCGCAAATCCTAACGACATTTGAATAATTGGTTCAGGTAAATTGAATCCTTTTAAAGTTTGTTCAAAAACTTCTGGAGTTGGACTCACATAAGCGACTTCTTTTCCAGATAATTCTGTTAAAGTTTTCGCCACATCAGCATAAGAATAATTTTCTACGTTTGTCATTGGTAAACTCTGATTATCAAAAGCATCCGATAAAGCGACTTTTGCAATGGCTTCCGCTAAATCTGTTCTTGATGCATACGCTACTCTTCCTTCACCTGCTGGGAAAAACACACCTGTTTCTAAAACTTGTTCACCAATAAACATCGGAAGTACATCTAAATATAATGAATGCTGCATCATCGTATAGGTAAAACCATTATTCTTGATGTAATCCTCTGTTTCATAATGATCAGCTAAAAATGGTTTTAACGGAGAAGTTTCAATATCATTCATCGACATACTGGTGTAAATAATATGTTTTACTCCAGCTTTTTTCGCTGCATCAATAGCGTTTTTATGTTGTCCAATTCTATCATTAAAATCATTAGAAGAAATTAAAATTAATTTTTCCACATCTTTAAAAGCATTAACTAATGAATTCGGATTCTTATAATCTCCTATTCTAATTTGAACGCCTTTTGATTTTAACTCTTTAGTTTTTTCTTCATCTCTTACTAAAACTGCAATTTCACTTGGTGAAACTTGAAGTAATAAATTGTTAACGATTGCACTTCCTAATTGCCCTGTGGCACCTGTTACTAAAATCATAATTATTTTGTTTTAAATTTTTTATTATTTTCTATTACAAAATTACTTATATTTGCTATACAAAATATACTACTATCTTATAGTATAGTGCTATACTTTTGTATACTTAAAGATTTTATTATGGAATTACAACAGTTAAGCATCAGTGAAATTAAGGCTTGCCCGATTAATTATGTGTTGGCTATTAATGATACGTTGAATGTAATTAGTGGAAAATGGAAGTTGCCTATCATTGGAACTTTGTTATACGAGAAGAAACGTTTTACTGAAATTCAGAAAAATATTGGAAAAATTACACCCAGAATGCTTTCTAAAGAATTGAAAGAACTAGAATTAAATGGCGTGATTACTCGAAAAGTGTATGATGAAACTCCCGTTTTAGTAGAATATGAATTGACAGATTCCGCTAAAAAATTGAGTGAAGTTTTAGATACTATGGTCGATTGGGGAATGAAACACAGAAATAGTTTGTTTAGATAAATAAAAAAAGACCAACATTTCTGATGGCCTTTTTTTTTAAATATTAAAGATTCTGAAACGAGTTCAGAACTAATCATTCATAGAAATTAAAAACTCTTCGTTATTTTTAGTTCGTTTGATACGAGATTCTATAAATTCCATCGCTTCCACAGGATTCATATCCGCTAAGTATTTACGTAAAATCCACATGTGCTGTAACGTTGATTTGTCTAGTAATAAGTCATCACGACGCGTACTTGAAGAAACCAAATCGATAGCTGGAAAAATACGTTTGTTGGCAATTTTTCTATCCAATTGTAATTCCATGTTACCTGTTCCTTTAAATTCTTCGAAGATTACTTCGTCCATTTTAGAACCAGTTTCAGTTAATGCAGTAGCAATAATACTTAACGAACCACCATTTTCAATGTTTCGAGCCGCTCCAAAGAAACGTTTTGGTTTTTGTAACGCATTCGCATCTACTCCACCACTCAATACTTTTCCAGAAGCCGGTTGAACCGTATTATAAGCTCTTGCTAAACGTGTAATTGAATCCAATAAAATAACTACATCGTGACCACATTCTACCAAACGTTTTGCTTTTTCTAATACGATATTCGCCACTTTTACGTGTCGGTCTGCTGGTTCGTCAAATGTTGAAGCAATTACTTCGGCACGCACGCTTCGTTGCATATCTGTAACTTCTTCTGGTCTTTCGTCAATTAATAAAACAATTAAATATACTTCAGGATGATTCGCAGCAATAGAATTAGCAATATCTTTCAGTAACATCGTTTTACCTGTTTTAGGTTGAGCCACAAGCATCGCACGTTGACCTTTTCCAATTGGTGAAAACATATCCATAATTCGTGTTGAAATAGACGTATTTTTACCAGATAGATTGAATTTTTCTTCTGGAAAAAGTGGTGTTAAATGTTCGAAAGAAACTCGGTCACGAATCACTTGTGGATCATGTCCGTTAATTTTCAACACCCTAACTAAAGGGAAAAACTTCTCCCCTTCTTTTGGCGGGCGAACCACACCTTTTACAGTATCTCCTGTTTTTAATCCAAATAAACGAACTTGAGATTGTGATAAATAAATATCGTCAGGAGAAGCTAAATAATTATAATCTGAAGAACGTAAGAAACCATATCCATCCGGCATCATTTCTAAAACACCTTCACTTTCAATAATTCCATCGAATTCAAAATCAGATTCGCGAAAGTTTTTATTTCCGTTGTTCTTATTAAATTTTGGATTGTTAGGGTTATTATTTTTTTTGAAGTTTGGATTCTGGTTGTTTTTTTCTTGTTCAGTTGTTTCTGACTTTTCTTCATTTGAAGGTTCTGCTACAACATTCTCAACCTCTTCATTTTGTTCTGATTTGTCTTCAACTATTTTCTTAGGTTGTTGACTAAATGATTCTGATTTTATTTCTGCATCTAATTCAAAAGATAATTTTTCTTGAGCTTTATTTGCTTGTTTGGTTGTAGGTTTTTTAATTCTAGCACGTTGTGTTTTTGCTTCATTTTCTGTAGAAACTGGAACTACTTCTTCAACGGCCGCAACTTCTTTAACAGCTTTTGCTACTGGAGCCGACTTTTTTGAAGGCTTCTCCGCTTTTGGCTTTTCTTCAGAAGCATTTTGTAAGTCTAATATCTGAGTAATTAATTCATCTTTTTTTAAAGTTTTGAATTTTTGTATATTAGCTACTTTGGCAATTTCTTGCAAATCAGAGAGTTTCATCCCTTTTAATGTAGATGTATCAAACATAAATGTTTACGGATTTTTTAAATCTTAATAAAATGAAAAAATTGTGATGAGAATTTTTTACTTTTTAAAGTATCGTATAATGAAGTACTTACGATTATTCATTGCAATATTACGAATATTTTATTATAAAACAATAGTTTTTTTAAAAAAGAAAACATATTTTTGTCACTATAAAAGTAAAAAATGTTACAAAGAATTCAAACGGTTTATTTGCTTATTTGCTTCGTTATTTCAGGAGTTTTACCCCTGTTTGTAAGTTTATTTCCAAATGTAACCAAAAAAGAAGAGTTATTTACTCATGCTATTTTGTTTTCAATTTTATTTGGATTGAGTGCTTTGTTAGCAGTTGTAAGTATTTTTAGTTATAAGAAAAGACAAAACCAGTTTGTGATAAACAGACTGAACATGATATTAAACTTTATTATAATAGGATTATTAGTATATCATTCACTAAATCTACCTGGAGGATCAGCTGATTCTGAGAAAGGTATTGGGATGTTTCTACCAATTTTTTCTATCGTTTTTCTTGCTTTGGCCAACAAAGCAATTAAAAAGGACGAAGATCTCGTAAAATCTGTGGACAGAATACGATAAACCTATCATCTTAGCTTATTAGTGCGTAGAAAATCCGTTTAGTGAAAACTAAGCGGATTTTCGTTTTTATATCTGCCACGAAGACTCAAAGATTTTTGAAAAGGAAATATATTACGTTTTTACTTTTGCCTTTTTACTTTTTACTTGGCTCTTTTAAGCCTACTTATCTCCTATTTCAATAATTTCCAAACTCTGAATTTTATCTCCATCAATTTCAAAACGCAACATCGTTCTTTTTTGATGAAAACCTGAAATTCCAGCTGCTCCCGGATTCATATGTAAACAGTTAAGTTTCTTATCAAACATGACTTTTAAAATATGCGAATGTCCGCATATAAATAATTTAGGTGGATTTTTAGTAATTTCTTCACGAATTGCTGGGCTATATTTTCCTGGATAACCTCCAATATGTGTAATCAAAACTTCAACTCCTTCACAAAAAAAACGATTATTTAATGGAAATTCTAAACGCGCTTCATGATTGTCAATATTTCCAAAAACAGCTCGCAAAGGTTTTAATTTTTTAATCGTATCAGTAACTTTTAAATCACCAATATCGCCAGCATGCCAAACTTCATCCGCTAATTTTACATATTTTAAAATGGTTTCGTCAATGTGACTGTGCGTATCAGAAAGTAATAGTATTTTTTTCATTTAAAAGAGTTTCTAAGCTACTGAGTAACTAAGTTGCAAAGTTGACAAAAAAATATAGTTTATTATTTATTTTTAAGAAAACATTGAATAAAATAATTCAAATTCTTAGTAACTTTGCGACACAGAAACTTAGAAACTTAAAATAATTGAGATACTTCATCGAATTTGCATACAACGGAAAAGAATATTTTGGGTTTCAAGTACAACCGAATGCAATTTCAATTCAGGAAACTTTAGACAAATCTTTATCTTTATTACTTAGAGAAAAGATTGAAATTGTTGGCGCTGGCCGCACCGATTCTGGTGTTCATGCAAAACAAATGTATGCACATTTTGATACAGATATTGTTTTCGATATTCCAAATACCATTCAAAAATTAAACTCTTTTCTTCCAAAAGATATTGCGATTTTTAAAATTATTGAAGTGCACCCTGATGCTCATGCTCGTTTTGATGCTACAAGTAGAACTTACGAATATCACATCAATACTTTCAAAGATGTTTTTAATACAGACGGAAGCTGGAAAGTACATCATAAGTTAGATTTAGATTTGATGAATGAAGCCAGTAAAATCTTATTCGAATATATAGATTTTGAATGTTTTTCAAAGATTCATACTGACGTGAGGACTTTCAATTGTAAAATTACAGAAGCACATTGGCAACAAAATGGAAATCAAATTATTTTCACTATTACTGCCGATAGATTTTTGAGAAATATGGTCCGAGCCATCGTTGGAACACTAATAAACGTTGGTATTCATAAAACATCTTTAGCCGATTTTAGAAATATCATTGAAAGCAAAAGTAGAAACAAAGCTGGATTTTCAGTTCCAGCTCATGGATTATATCTAACAAAAGTAAAATATCCTTATCTTTAGCCTTTAAAAATTATATAAGCCAAATGAGCGTTTTAAAATCATCCTCTTTTAAAAAAGTATTACAATATGCCAAGCCATTTAAAAGCAAACTAGTTAGTGTTGCTTTTTGGGCTATTTTTTTGGCAATTGTTGCGGCACTTAGACCTTTGGTTTTAAACATTACCATTGATAAATACTTTGTTGATGCTAGTAAAGAAACTAATGTAATTCAGGATTATTTTCTGAATCTAATGAGTTTTATTCTTCAAGATGGTAACAATGCTTACAATATAAAAGTATTAGTAATTTTAATGCTTTTTATCTTGATTTTAGAGGTCGTGGCGCAATATTTCTTCGTATATATATCAAGTTGGTTAGGACAAGATATTGTAAAAGATATTAGAGAAAAACTTTTCGCACATTTAGCCAGTTTCAAAACTAAATATTTTGATAATGAACCAGTTGGAAAACTAATTACACGTTGCGTTTCTGACATGGAGAACATTGCTAGTATTTTTAGTCAAGGGTTATTTATGATTGTCAGTGATTTCTTGAAAATGTTGATTGTATTGGTTTTTATGCTGATTATAAATTGGAAAATTACAGCTATCGTACTTTTAATTATGCCAGTAATTTTAATTGCAACAAACATTTTCAACAAAAAAATGAAAGTGGCTTTTAACGAAGTGCGTAATGAAGTAGCAAATCTAAACACATTTATCCAAGAACGATTAACTGGAATGAAAATTGTTCAATTGTTTAATCGTGAAAAAATTGAATTAGAAAAATTTAAAGAAATTAACCACAAGCATAACAAAGCTTGGTTGAAGAATATTTTGTACAATAGTATCTTCTTCCCTATTGCCGATATTATTTCAAGTATTACTTTAGGTTTGGTAGTCTATTTCGGTGCTTTATTTATCATTAACGGCGACACAGAAACGAGTGTTGGACAATTAATTTCGTTCAACATGTACATTTCGATGTTGTACAATCCGTTGCGACAAATTGCAGATAAATTCAACGTAATGCAGATGGGAATTGTAGCTGCAGATAGAGTTTTTGAAATTTTAGAATCTAATGAAGAAGTTCAAAATGAAGGTGCGATTCATTCTGAAAAATTACACGGAAATATTAAATTGGAAGAAGTTCGATTCAGTTATCTGAAAAACGAAGAAATTCTAAAAGGAATAAATTTAGAAGTGAAAGAAGCTGAAACTATTGCCATTGTTGGTGCAACTGGTGCTGGAAAATCGACAATTATCAATTTATTAAATCGTTTTTACGAAATTGATTCAGGGAAAATTTTAATTGATAACATTAATATTAACGATTACACTTTAGAAACTTTAAGAAAAGAAATTGCTATGGTTTTACAAGATGTTTTCTTGTTTGCCGATTCTATTTACAATAATATTACACTTTTCGATGAAAATATTAAAAGAGAAGATGTTTATGAAGCTGCGAAAAAAATCGGAATCCACGATTTCTTAATGTCATTACCCAACGGATACGATTATGATGTGAAAGAACGTGGTGTGATGTTATCGTCTGGACAACGCCAATTAATTGCTTTTTTACGAGCTTACATTAGTAATCCTAGTATTTTAATTTTAGATGAAGCAACATCTTCTATCGATTCCCATTCGGAAGAATTAATCCAAAAAGCAACTAAAACTTTAACTGAAGGGAGAACTTCAATTATCATAGCACATCGTCTGGCAACTATAGTGAATGCTGACACAATTATTGTAATGGACAAAGGTTTAATTGTAGAAAAAGGCAAACACAAACAATTATTAAAAATTGAAAACGGTTACTATAAAAAATTATACGAAGCACAATTCGAAAAACCCGAAGTTGTATCGTAAAAATAAATAAATATTTATTAATTTCGCATTCAGAAAAAATAAGATAAACACACAATTATGACACGAGCGTTAGCGACTGCATATTTTACAATAATAAAATAAATACAAAAAATATGAAATACGATATTATAGTTTTAGGAAGTGGTCCTGGAGGATATGTTACAGCAATTAGAGCTTCACAATTAGGTTTTAAAGTTGCCGTTATTGAAAAAGAAAATTTAGGTGGAGTTTGTTTAAATTGGGGTTGTATTCCAACAAAAGCATTACTAAAATCAGCTCAAGTTTTCGATTATTTAAAACATGCTGCCGACTACGGATTAAAAGTAGATAATGTAGATAAAGATTTTAACGCAGTTGTTGCCCGTTCACGTAATGTGGCTGGTGGAATGAGCAAAGGTGTTCAATTTTTAATGAAGAAAAATAAAATTGATGTTATTAATGGTTTTGGAAAGGTAAAACCAGGTAAAAAAATTGATGTTACTGCCGAAGATGGTAAAGTAACAGAATATAGTGCCGATAACATTATTATTGCTACTGGAGCTCGTTCTCGTGAATTACCAAACTTACCACAAGATGGTGTAAAAGTAATTGGATACAGACAAGCCATGACATTACCAACCCAACCAAAATCTATGATTATTGTAGGTTCTGGTGCAATTGGAGTGGAATTTGCTCATTTCTATAACTCAATGGGAACTGATGTAACTATTGTAGAATTTATGCCAAATATTGTTCCAGTTGAAGATGAAGACGTTTCTAAACAAATGGAGCGTTCAATGAAAAAAGCTGGAGTAAAAATTATGACTAATTCTTCTGTAGAGAAAATTGATACTACAGGAAATGGTGTAAAAGCTACTGTAAAAACAGCTAAAGGTGAAGAAACTTTAGAAGCTGAAATTTTACTTTCTGCAGTTGGAATTAAAACAAACATTGAAAATATAGGTTTAGAAGAAGTGGGTATCGCAACAGATAGAGATAAAATCTTAGTAAACGATTTCTACCAAACTAATGTTCCAGGATATTATGCAATTGGAGATATCACTCCAGGTCAAGCTTTAGCTCACGTAGCTTCTGCTGAAGGAATTTTATGTGTAGAAAAAATCGCTGGTTTACACGTTGAACCATTAGATTACGGAAACATTCCAGGTTGTACTTATGCTACACCAGAAATTGCTTCTGTTGGTTTAACTGAAAAAGCAGCTAAAGAAAAAGGTTATGAAATCAAAGTTGGTAAATTCCCTTTCTCAGCTTCAGGAAAAGCAACTGCTGCTGGAGCAACTGACGGATTCGTAAAAGTTATTTTCGATGCGAAATACGGAGAATGGTTAGGATGTCACATGATTGGTGCTGGAGTTACAGATATGATTGCAGAAGCAGTTGTTGCTAGAAAATTAGAAACTACTGGCCATGAAATTTTAAAAGCAGTTCACCCTCACCCAACTATGAGTGAAGCGGTTATGGAAGCTGTTGCTGCTGCTTATGATGAAGTGATTCATATTTAACAATTTGTCATTCTGTCTCGTTTTTTGGAACGAGATCAGAATCTAAATACCCAAACCGTCTTGTTGCAAAACTTGACGGTTTTTTTTATACAAATAATCTGATAAAAAGTTACATTTTTCATCAAAAATCACTAAATTTGAGAGACTTACAATAAAGTTATCATGTAAAATATTATGAATAAGTATTTGGCAAACATAATTGAAGTGATAAAATCTTTCTTAAAAGAAGTTGGTGAAATATCTTATTTTGCTGGTCGATTTTTTAGAGAATTTTTGTTTGCTCCCTATGAATTCAGAGAGTTCTTAAGACAATGTTATTACATGGGTAATCGTTCTCTCTTTTTAGTTGGCGTAACTGGTTTTATTATAGGTTTGGTTTTTACGTTACAATCCAGACCCACGTTGCAAGAATTTGGTGCGGTTTCGTGGATGGCTTCTATGGTAAGTGTTTCAATTATTAGAGAAATCGGACCAATAATCACTGCTTTAATTTGTGCAGGAAGAATCGGTTCCGGAATTGGTGCAGAATTAGGCTCTATGAAAGTAACCGAACAAATTGATGCTATGGAAGTTTCAGGCACAAATCCTTTTAAATATTTAGTCATCACTCGTATACTTGCCACAACATTAATGTTACCACTATTGGTGATTTTTGGAGATGTTTTAGCTATTTATGGTTCGTATCTTGTAGAAAATATAAAAGATAACGTTTCGTTTCAACTTTACTTCAATCAAGTTTTTAATATTTTAGAATATAGCGATATCATTCCTGCAACCATTAAAACTTTTTTCTTTGGATTTGCTATTGGGTTAATAGGTTGTTACAAAGGATATAATTGTAAAAAAGGAACCGCAGGTGTAGGAAAAGCAGCTAATGCAGCAGTGGTTTACACGTCTATGCTCCTATTTATTATTGATTTTATTGCCGTTTTTGTAACCAATATTTTTTATAAAATGTAAGCCATGGAAAACAAAGCAAACAATAAAACGATCATCGAAATTAAAAATTTACATAAAGCTTTTGGAACCAATAAAGTTTTGGATGGTTTTAATTTAATTTTGAATGAAGGTGAAAATTTGGTTGTTATGGGAAAATCAGGTTCCGGAAAATCTGTAATGATCAAATGTTTAATTGGATTAGAAGTTCCTGATAGTGGTTCTATTTTGGTAATGAATAAAGAAATAAACACATTAGAACGCGAAGTAATTGACGAACTTCGAACCGAAATTGGCTTTCTGTTTCAAGGAAGTGCTTTGTATGATTCTATGTCAGTTCGAGAAAATTTAGAATTTCCATTAAGAAGACATACTAAAAAATTCGGAAAAATTAAAGACACTACTCCTTTAGTCATGGAAGCTTTAGAAAGTGTTGGTTTAGCTAATGCCATTAACCTGATGCCAAACGAACTTTCAGGTGGAATGAAACGAAGAATAGCCTTGGCCAGAACTTTAATTTTAAAACCAAAAATAATTCTATACGATGAACCTACAACTGGTTTAGACCCAATTACTTCAAAAGAAATTATACTTTTAATGAAATCAATTCAAGAAAAATATAACACTTCCTCAATCATTATCACACACGATGTAGATTGCGCTAAAGCGATTGCTAATAGAATGATTTTATTAATTGATGGTATAAATTATATTGAAGGAACTTTTGAAAAGCTAAGCAGTTCAACCGATCCAAAAGTTCAAGCTTTTTTTAAATAAAAAATTATGGAAAAATCAGATGCTCAAAAAACACGTTTAGGCTTATTTGTAATTATAGGATCAATTTTATTTTTTTCCGGGATTTATTTTGTGGGAAATAAACAGAATTTATTTGATAATACTTCAAGTATAAAAGCTATTTTTAAAAACATCAATGGATTACAAATTGGAAATAATGTAAGATACGCTGGAATTGATATCGGAACTGTGAAAGCTATTGAAATGATTAATGACACAACCATACATGTTACCATGTCTATTGAAGACGCGATGCTTATTCATATTAAAAAAAATGCTATTGCAACAATTGGTTCTGATGGATTAGTTGGAAATATGATTGTAAATATTTTTCCAGGAAAAGGTAATGCACAACCTTTAGTTAAAGGTGATGTTTTACAATCTTATGGTAAAGCTAGTACCGAAGAAATGCTAAAAACTTTAGATATTACAAATAAAAATGCTGCTCTTTTAACATACGATTTATTAAAAATTACCAACGAAATCAATCAAGGAAAAGGAACTGTTGGAGTTTTACTAAAAGATAGTTTAATGTCCAAAGACTTAAAAGAAACAATTTATAATTTAAAAGAAACAACCCGCGGAACAGCGGAATCTGTTGCTAATTTGAATAAAATGATTCTTTCCTTAAATCAGAAAGATAATGTAATTGGTGTTTTAAATGACAAAGATGTAGCGCTTAAAATGAAAACAATTATTTCGAATTTAGAAAAATCAAGTCAAGATATTGATAAAGTTGTAACAAATTTAAACGCTACTGTGGTAAACATAAAAGACGGAAAAGGTGCTTTAAATTATTTATCAAACAATCCACAATTAGTTCAAAAAATTGATTCTACGATGAATAATATTAATAAAGCAAGTATAAAACTTAATGAAGATTTAGAAGCTTTAAAACATAATTTCTTATTTAAAGGCTACTTTAAAAAACTTGAAAAAGAAAAAAAGAAAAATAATTAAATTTGATATTTAAAGTCATTTTTCAGAAAGAATTATATAAGTTATTCAAAATATTATATAAATATTTATTGCAACAAATCAACTAATTTTATATTATAAATAATAAAACTTAAATATTATGAAAACAAAGACATTCAATTTAAGAAATTTCAAAATAGTTGCGATTATCGCATTATTGATTTTATTTTTGTTACCAGAAGCTACATTTGCACAACCACCAAAATGGGCACCAGCACATGGATATAGAGCAAAAACTAGACACATTTACTTTCCTGAACAGAATTTTTATTATGATATTCAACAGAGGTCATATTTTTATTTAAATAATGGCAAATGGTCAATCAGTGTAGCAATCCCTGCTCCTTTCATAAATATTAATTTAGGAAGCGTAACACAAATTCAATTAGACTATTATGGTGCTTACCCTTATTATTACAATTCGAACCACCGAGTAAAATACAAAGTGGTAAAAGTTCAAAAAATGAAACCAAAAAAAGTGGTAATCATTAACAGTCAAAATAACCATCATAACAACCCAAGACATGCTCACATAAAAGTAAAAGGTAATGGAAAAGGTCACGGGAATGGTCATGGAAATGGAAATGGAAAAAACAAATAATTTTAAAAAACAGGGTTCAATCCGCCACGAAAAATTGTGGCGGATTTTTTTTGAATAATTTTTAAAAATTATAATTATGTAAGATTATGAATAAATTGTATAACTGAAACCAATAACCAAACATCTAATTTTACCATATTAATTATAAACCTACATATTATGAAAACTCAAACATTAAAATCAAGAATTTTAAGAATAGTTGTAATAATTACATTATTGGCAACATTTATTTTACCAGATTCAACATTTGCACATGGTAAACCACCAAAATGGGCTCCAGCACATGGATTTAGAGCTAAAACCAGACACATTTATTTTCCTGATCATAATTTTTACTATGATATTCAAACCAATCAATATTTGTATTTGAATAACGGAAATTGGTCAGTAAGTGTTTCGATACCAAGACCTTTTATTAGCATTAATCTTTCTAGATCGGTACAAGTTCAGTTAGATTTTGTGGGAAGCGCTCCTTACAGATATAATTCTGATCATTGTGTAAGATATAGAAAAGTAAAAGCCTACAGACCGAGACAAACTGTAATTGTTATTCAAGACAAACACGATCATGGACATGGACGCGGTCACGGACATGGAAATAAACACGGAAGAGGTCACGGAAGAAAACATTAATTTCAAAATATTATTTCAAAAACTGCTGAGACATCTTAGCAGTTTTTTTTATATTTACTTTTTAAATAATTAAATTAAAACAATAATTTATGGCAGCTATAAATACATATTTGATTTTTAACGGAACCTGCGAAGCCGCATTTCTATTTTATAAATCTATTTTTGGTGGCGAATTTGAACAAATTAGTAAATTTGGCGACATGCCTTCTACAGAAGAAATGCCAATGAATGAAGAAGATAAAAATCGTGTAATGCACGTATCTTACTCAATTGGAGAATCTGTACTGATGGGAAGTGATAGCAATTCACAAAATGGCGATGTTATTTTTGGAAATAACTTTTCCATTTCTATCAACACACAATCTAAAGAAGAAGCTGATAAACTATTCAATGGTCTTTCAGCAGACGGAAAAATAACCATGCCAATGGAGAAAACATTTTGGGGTGCCTATTTTGGAATGTTTACAGATAAATTTGGCATCAATTGGATGGTCAACTTTGATGAAGTTCCGAACTAAAACCTATTTCAAATTATTTCTAAACAAAAAAGCCAGAATTTACATTCTGGCTTTTTTATGTAATTAATCTATTCTCGTTAATTTAATCGCTTTCGTTTCTGATATTTTCAAAGGAAACTTTTCAATAGTTACAGAACCAGGATCTAAACCAAAGGCTTTTTCTTCAGATAAGCCCATTTTTTTCAAGATATTATAACCGTCTAAAATAAGTTTTTCATAGAAAGGTAATGCATTATCATAAGACATAAATTTTTCTATTAGTACGAATCTAAAGTCACTAATCACTTTATGTTTATTTAAGGAAGTATATCTACTAGTTAAGTCAATTTCTCCTCTTTTTTGCATATCTTTTACAACTTGTGCAAACATTTTATTAAACTTTGGAGCAACTCTAAATCCTAATCTAAAATCTACACGAATTACATCATCATGTATAAATTCACAAACCCTGTATTCCATTGTATAAGGCTCATCCACAACATGAACGTGAGCAAACCAATAAATATCAGCACGCTTCGGACTATTATTTATAATAGAATATATAATTTTCGATTCAATTTCGTATCTGTTATCTGCACTAGTTAAATACACTAAGTTAGTGGCATATTTCGCAATCGATTCGTCTTTACTTAAGTCTTCTAAAACAGGTAAATATTTATCTAATTTTACAAATTCAACAAATCTATTTCTAATTTTTCTAGCGAAATACCAACAAGTCATCACTGCAAATAATACAAATGCAATAATTAAAGTAATGTAACCACCTTCTCCAAATTTGTGTAAACATGCGTATAAAAAGGCCATTTCAATAATAACATATGTAGTTATAATCGCAAAGATAAAATACTTATTATACCTTTTTAAAATCATATAAAAGTTCAACAAAGTTGTAGTCATTAACATCGTTAAAACAATTGCTAAACCATAAGCTGCTTCCATTGCAGCTGCTTTTTGAAAGTAAATTACGATAAAAATACAACCTGCCCAAAGTAACCAGTTTAAAGATGGAATATATAATTGTCCTTTTAATTCTGTAGGATATTTGATTTTTACTTTCGGCCAAAAATTTAATCGAATAGCTTCATTGATTAAGGTAAACGAACCACTGATTAAAGCTTGTGAAGCTACAATCGCTGCTAAAGTTGCAATGGCAATTCCGAAAGGTAAAAACCAATCAGGCATTACACCATAAAAAGGATTAGTAATTCCAGCTTCCGCCAAAGTTTGCCCATCATGTTGAATCAACCAAGCACCTTGACCTAAATAGTTTAAAATCAAGGTCGCTTTTACAAAAATCCAACTGATTCTAATATTTTGTTTTCCACAATGACCTAAATCAGAATATAAAGCTTCTGCACCTGTTGTACATAAGAATACGGCTCCTAAATACAAATATCCACCATGAATCGAAAGCAATTTATAGGCATAATATGGATTTAAAGCTGTAAGAATATCTAAATTAGAAAATAATTGAACGATTCCTAATCCACCTAACATCGCAAACCAAACAAACATTACTGGTCCAAAAAACTTTCCAATAAATTTTGTTCCAAACTGTTGAATAGCGAATAAAAAGGTCAGAATTATTATAACAATGTACATAATATACTTTTCTTCAAAGCTTGGATACATTGTTTTTACTCCTTCAATTGCAGAAGATACCGAAATGGGTGGAGTAATAATTCCATCGGCCAAAAGCGTACAACCACCAATAATCGCCGGAAATAAAAGCCATTTAATTTTTGTTTTTCTGATAAGTGCATAAAGCGAAAAAATTCCTCCTTCACCATTATTATCTGCCCTTAAGGTAATAATTACATATTTTACTGTAGTTTGAAGTGTTAATGTCCAAAAAATACAAGAAATTGCTCCTTTAATTACATCTGAATTGATAGGGTGTTTTCCAATAATCGCATTAAGAACATACAAAGGAGAAGTTCCAATATCTCCATAAATAATACCTAGTGTAACTAGTAAACCGGCTGCAGAAAGTTTATGCAAGCCATGATGACCTTTTTCCATTTTGAAATTTATAAACGAATTACAAAATTACAAAAACAATATCTTTCAAAATCGATTTTCATCAAAAATATTTTAACAAAATTTTAATAACTCGCATACAATAATTCTTTCAAATTCTAATCAATTACTTATCTTTGCAATCTTATTAAAATATAGAAAAATGCGTATTTCTTACAATTGGTTAAAACAATTTATTAAAATAGACTGGAAATCAGATGAAACAGCTGCTTTACTTACAGATTTAGGTTTAGAAGTAGAAGTAGTTGAAGCTTTTGAAAGTGTGACTGGCGGACTGAAAGGTATTGTTGTAGGTCATGTATTAACTTGCGAAAAACATCCTGATGCAGATAAATTAAAAATTACAACCGTTGATTTAGGTGATGGAAATGCGCCTGTACAAATTGTTTGTGGTGCAAGTAATGTAGCTGCAGGACAAAAAGTTCCTGTTGCCACTATCGGTACGAAATTATACGACAAAGACGGAAATGCTTTCGAAATTAAAAAAGGAAAAATCAGAGGTCAAGAAAGTCATGGTATGATTTGCGCCGAAGACGAAATTGGTTTAGGTGAAAGTCATGATGGAATTATGGTTTTATCTGACGATTTAGTTCCTGGAACACCAGCTAGTAAAGTTTTCAATATTGAAGTTGACGAAGTTTTCGAAATTGGCTTAACACCAAATCGTGCAGATGCTATGAGTCACATGGGTGTAGCTCGTGATTTAAAAGCAGGTTTATTACAATCTAATGTTCATACCGAATTTATTACACCTTCTGTAAGTAAATTTAAAGTAGACAAAAGAACTTTAAAAATTGATGTAAATATTGCTGATTCAAAATTAGCACCACGTTATGCTGGTGTAACCATTTCTGGAATTACGGTAAAACCTTCTCCTAGTTGGTTACAAAATAGATTAAAATCCATCGGATTAACTCCGAAAAATAATATTGTTGACGTTACTAATTATGTGTTACACGAATTAGGTCAACCTTTACACGCTTTTGATGCAAATAAAATTAAAGGAAATAAAATTCTTGTCAAAACAGTTGCTGCTGGTACAAAATTTACCACTCTAGATAATATTGAACGTGTTTTACATGAAGAAGACTTAATGATTTGTGATGAAAACGGACCAATGTGTATTGCCGGAGTTTTTGGTGGTGCAAATTCAGGAGTGACTGATTCTACAACAAATATTTTCTTAGAAAGCGCCTATTTCAATCCAGTTTCTATTAGAAAAACAGCTAAACGTCACACCTTATCAACAGATGCTTCTTTCCGTTTTGAAAGAGGAATTGATCCGGAAATTACCGCTTATGCTTTAAAACGTGCGGCTTTATTAATTCAGGAAGTAGCTGGTGGGGAAATTACTTCTGATGTTGTTGACATTTATCCGAAAAAAATTGAAGATTTCAATGTATTCTTATCTTTTGATAAAACCAATAAATTAATTGGGGAAGAATTGAAAAAAGAAACCATCAAAAATATTTTAGCTTCTTTAGATATTAAAGTTAACAGTATTACTGATAATGGTTTAGGATTAGTAGTTCCATCGTATCGTGTAGATGTTCAAAGAGAAGTAGATGTCATTGAAGAAATTTTAAGAGTTTACGGGTATAATAACATCAAAATTCCTAGTAAAATTAACGCTTCGGTTTCTAATTCATCAAGAACTGAAGAATTTAAAGTACAAAACGTAATTGCTAATCAATTGTGTTCACTTGGTTTTAACGAAATGATGGCGAATTCATTAACGACTTCAAATTACGTTGCCCTTTCTGAACAAGTTACTCCAGAAGAAACTGTTACAATGCTAAATCCTTTAAGTAGCGATTTATCTGTGATGCGTCAATCCATGTTGTTTTCTGCTTTGGAAGCCGTTTCTTATAATGTGAACAGAAGAAATTCAGATTTAAAATTGTTCGAATTTGGAAAAACCTATCATTCAATTGAAGGAAAATACACTGAGAAAAAGCATTTAACAATTACCATGACCGGAAATGCTTCTTCTGAAAACTGGAATGTAGCACAAAAACCAAGTGATTTCTTCTTATTCAAAGGATATATTAATGCGATTTTATCAAAATTAAATATTGATGCTAAAGTAAAAACAGTTCCTGTAACTCATGATGTTTTTGCGGAAGGAATTGGATTTGCTATTGGTAATGAAGTGATTGCCGAATTTGGTACGATTAAAAAAACAGTACTAAAACATTTTGATGTGAAACAAAATGTGTTTTTTGCTGATTTAAACTGGGATGCGATTCAGAAATATGTTTCTAATAAAATTAAGTTAGCAGATATTCCTAAATTTCCAGAAGTAAGAAGGGATTTAGCACTTTTAGTGAATGATACCGTAACTTTTGAACAATTGTATTTAGTTGCAAAACAAACGGAAAAATCGTTATTAAAAAATATCAATTTATTTGATGTGTACGAAGGAAAGAATTTACCTGAAGGAAAAAAATCTTACGCGTTAAGTTTCACACTTCAAGATACTTCAAAAACTTTAACTGATGTTCAAATTGATAAAATTATGAGCAAATTGCAAAGTAATTTTGAAGCGCAATTAGAAGCTGTCTTAAGATAAAAGAAATATAAATTTAAAATCTCTTTAATTTGCACTATAATTATTAATGTAAATTAAAGGGATTTTTATTTTATAAAGACTATGTGAATCTCTAGGTTTTCTTTGTGAATCTTTTCGAAACTTTTTATTTCAAAAAACCAGCAGCTTTAATTTCTTTATGAATTTGAGAAATATTCTCAGGAATTTCAGCATTTAAAACCCAATTTATATCTAAACTATTGTAAATAGCGGTTTTTAAAAGCATTTTATTTTTAGAAATATTCTCCCCTAACCTATTCAAATCTTCTTTAAACTCTAGAAGAAAATCATCATGAAGCACATCAATTAATAATAAAATTTTAAAAGTTCGTACAATTACATAATTATAAAATTTTGCAGATTTTTGTGGTTTAGAATGTGTTAATGAAAAAGTATTCTGCTCAATAACTTCGTTAAGCATTTGCAAATTCAGACTAATCTCTCCAAACTTATCTTTAGTAATTTTTACATGATGCGAAATTTTACCGCTAATGCTTCTCATCTCAACTGCAATATAATCCAAAGAATGAAAATTTTCCGAAAACCGTTTAATCTGTTTTGAAATAGTGATTTCCATAATTCTACGTTTATCTTCAATGGAATCGGTGTCCACTAATTCAAAATATAATTTCTCGGCCAAATCCATATCACGTCGTAACAACCTCAAAATAAGTTTATCTTTTTCTTTATCAGGTAATTCTTGAAGTGCTTTTTTAAAATCGGTATCTTTAAACATAAGTGAGGGATTATAATTAGCTAAATTAAGTATTGCATTTTGAACTTTTATATAAATATGAAAAAAATCCCACTTCAGAATACACTAAAATGGGATTTCCTAACTAAATAAAAACTATGGGCATTACATTTTTGGGGTTACTACTGTATCAATAACATGAATAACTCCGTTAGATTGGTTCACATCTGCAATTGTTACTTTTGCAGATCCGCCATTTTCGTCAGTAATATATACATCACTTCCTTGCATCCAAGCTGTTAATTTTCCTCCACTTACAGTTGTTAAAACTGCTTTTCCATTTCCTTTTTTAATAGCTGCTACAATATCTTTTGCGTTCATTTTACCAGCTACCACATGGTAAGTTAAAATCGTTTGTAATAATTTTTTATTTTCTGGTTTTACTAAGGTTTCAACTGTTCCCGCTGGTAATTTTTCAAAAGCTGCATTTGTTGGAGCAAAAACGGTGAAAGGTCCAGCTGACATTAATGTTTCTACTAAATCTGCTGCTTTTACTGCTGCAACTAAAGTGGTATGATCTTTTGAATTAACTGCATTTTCTACAATATTTTTTGATGGATACATGGCTGCACCTCCAACCATTACAGTTTTTTCTTTTTGTGCTAATGCGTTTCCACCTGTTAATAAAGCAAATGTTAATGCTACTACTGATAAAATTTTGTTCGTTTTCATGTTTATGATTTTAAAGTTATATAGTCATTTACGAGAAAACAATTCGTTTGGTTTTAAATGAGTCAAAAAAAAATCCCAATCATTTCTGATTGGGATTTTGTATAGTTAAGAAATTTGAAAAATTAGTTTCCTCCTTTTTCCATTCTTGCTTTTAATTCAGCTAATGCATCGATATCTCCTAAAGTAGATTTTTCAGCATTGTTTGAAGATGAAGCTACATTATTATTGCTTGATTCATTAGAAGCAGCTTTGAAGTTTTTCTCTTCTTCTTCTCTGAAAGTAGCAGTATGTGAAGCTACGATTCTTTTAAATTCTTTGTTAAATTCGATAACTTTAAATTCAATTGAATCACCTTTTTTCAATTTTTTACCGTCTTCTTTTTCTAAATGACGAGTTGGAACGAATCCTTGAACGTCTTCAGAAAATTCTACAGTAGCACCTTTGTCAACAATTTCAGAAACAGTACCAGTGTGAACTGTACCTACTGCATAAGCAGCTTCATGTTTATCCCATGGGTTATCTAAAGTTTGTTTGTGACCTAAAGATAATTTACGAGCTTCAACATCTAATTCTAAAACTACAACCTCTAATTTGTCACCAACGTTAACAAATTCAGATGGATGCTTGATTTTTTTAGTCCAAGATAAATCAGAAATATAAACTAAACCATCAATTCCTTCTTCTAATTCTACGAAAATTCCGAAGTTAGTAAAGTTTCTAACGATACCTGTATGTTTAGAACCAACTGGGTATTTCTCAGTAATTCCATTCCAAGGATCAGTTGTTAATTGTTTGATACCTAAAGACATTTTTCTATCATCTCTATCTAAAGTTAAGATAACTGCTTCTACAGTATCACCAACTTTAACGAAATCTTGAGCAGAACGTAAATGTGTAGACCAAGACATTTCAGAAACGTGAATTAATCCTTCAACTCCTTCAGCAACTTCAATGAAAGCACCGTAATCAGCTAAAACAACTACTTTTCCTTTTACTTTATCACCAACATTTAATTCAGCAGATAATGCATCCCATGGGTGAGCGTTTAATTGTTTTAAACCTAATTGAATTCTTGTTTTCTCGTCATCGAAATCTAAGATTACAACATTTAATTTTTGGTCTAATTCTAAAACTTCACTTGGGTGATTGATACGAGACCAAGATAAATCTGTAATATGGATTAATCCATCTACACCACCTAAGTCAATGAACACACCATATGAAGTAATGTTTTTAACCACACCTTCTAATACTTGTCCTTTTTCTAATTGACCGATGATTTCTTTTTTCTGAACTTCGATATCAGCTTCGATAAGCGCTTTGTGAGAAACTACTACGTTTTTAAATTCGTGGTTGATTTTCACAACTTTAAATTCCATAGTTTTGTTTACGTATTGATCGTAATCACGGATTGGTTTCACATCAATTTGAGAACCTGGTAAGAAAGCTTCAATACCAAATACATCAACAATCATTCCACCTTTAGTTCTACATTTAACAAAACCGTTAACAATTTCTCCAGTTTCGTTAGCTGCGATAACTCTATCCCATGCTTTGATTGTTCTAGCTTTTTTGTGAGATAATACTAATTGACCAGTTCTGTCTTCACGGATATCAATTAATACTTCTACTTTGTCACCCACTTTTAAGTTTGGGTTGTAACGGAATTCATTTAAAGAAATAACTCCTTCAGATTTAGCGTTGATATCAACAATAACATCTCTGTCAGTGATTCTTACAACTACACCTTCTACAACTTCTTCATCAGCAGTTGAGATGAATGTTTTTGTTACTAAATCTTCAAATTCTTGAAGATTGTTTGCGTCAATAGGATCAATTCCTTCAGCATAATTATGCCAATTGAAATCCGCTAAAAATGACTCTTGTTCTTTGTTTAATTCAGACATGCGTATTAAATTTGTATGTTGTGTTTGTTTGAGTTTTTTAATGCAGATTAAAACGACAACAGTGTTTTACGTAAATATTTGATAACCAATTGAAAACTCTACTCCGCCAAAAGGTGTGCAAAGATACTACTTTTTTGGGAAATACAAATGTTTTGAAGAAAAAAGTGTTTGAAGATGGAAGCTGGAAGTTGAGAATAAAATAAACTTAAAATTAAGTTGCAATTCAAACTTCATTAATCCTGAAAAATAACTGGTGGCGGTAAACTCCCTTTATTAAGTTTAGATTGCTTTTTACTCAAAATTAATTTTACATTATCATCGATATAACAAATATTTAGATTCAACTTTTCATTATTTTTTAAATCTAACTCCTTTAAATTATTTTCATTTACATTAATTTGAATAATATCTTTATTTTTTGATAAATCTAAATATTCCAAATTATTATCATCAATTGTTAGGTATTTTAATTTTGAAAATAAACTTAAATCAATATAATCAATTTTATTGCTCATTAAATTCAAAGATTCTAATTTAGGACAATTTTCAATTTTAACATTTTTTAAATCATTTAAACCACAAGCTAACTGCTTTAACGACGGCAAATTCGTAATCTCTAAAATGGATAACAAATTTCTCGCACAATATATTTCCTTAAGATATTTAAAATCATTTAACTTTAAGTGTTTGATTTCATTAATGGTCAAAGACAAGTATTCTAAATTTTTAAAATTACTTAAATCTTGAACATCATCAATATTTTGCTCCATCAAAACAATTTTTTTCAATTTATCAGCTTCACTCTTTTGTATCTGTAAATCTTTATTTATATCAATCTCAGGATATTTATTTAAAATACTATTTAGAAATTTTTCACTTTTAAACTCAATAGTTTGAGAATAAAAAACAAAAGAATTGGTTAATAACACTATTAAAAATGCTTTTTTCATATTTTAGATTATAATACTTGACACTTTTTACTTTTTACTTTTTACTTTTTACTTTTTACTTTTTACTTTTCACTTTTCACTTACCTCTTCCAATTTCTCCTTCACCAACTCCATCACCAATTCAAATTGTTCTTTTTTGGATAAATGAGAGTTGTCAATTTCAATCGCGTCTTCCGCTTTTACTAATGGTGAATCTTCTCTGTGTGTGTCGATGTAATCACGCTCTTGGACGTTTTGTAGAACTTCTTCAAATGTGACTTGTTGTCCTTTTTCAATTAATTCATCAAAACGACGTTGCGCTTTCGTTTCTGGACTTGCCGTCATAAAAAGTTTTAAATCAGCATCAGGAAAAACAACAGTTCCAATATCACGACCATCCATTACGATACCTTTTTCTTTTCCCATTTCTTGTTGTTGTTCTACTAATTTAGCACGAACTTCAGAAATTTCTGCAATTTTACTCACTAAACGTGAGACATCAATCGTACGAATAGCAATCTCTACGTTTTCATCATTCAAATACATTTCGGCAAAACCCACTTCTTCATTAAAATGAAATTGTAATGTAATATTTGGTAAATTTTTTATTAATTCTGCTGCATCTAAATGATTTTCTGAAACAAAATTATGTCGCATAGCAAAATACGTTACGGCACGATACATCGCACCGGTATCAACATATATATAACCTAATTGTTTGGCAATCTGTTTCGCTAATGTACTTTTTCCTGTGGATGAAAATCCGTCTATGGCAATGGTAATTTTTTTCATATTTTTTTCTTTTAGCCACAAAGACTCTAAGCCACAAAGTTATTATTTCTTTACTTTTTACTTGGCTCTTTTAACTTTTTACTTGGCTCTTTTTACTTTCTAATCCAAATTAATCATTAAACCGAAAACACTTGAATTAGCGGCAACTGTATAACGAGAATGTGAAAAATCGAATCTGACTTTATTAAATCGTAAACTAAAACCTGCAGTGATTCCAGAGAAATTTCTTTGATCAATAATATTTAACTCTTGTCCACGGCGAAAATTATAACCCAATCGAATATTGAAAACTTTTTCAGGAAACAACTCTGCTCCTATTATTACATGTCGCATGGCATTATTAAAAAAGCCAACTTTTTCTTCAGTTGTAGTTCCATCTAAACTGCCTTCTGCTCTATTTGGATTTGCAAAAGCAATTTTCCATTGCTGTAAATTTTCAAAAGTCAAATGCCAACGAATTGGAACATTTTCAACCAATTGCGAAATTCCTGCTGTAATTTCAAAAGGTAAATTTTCTCTAGTAGTTTCGTAAGGTTTAATTTGATAGCCTATATTTCTGAATGACAATCCGTAGTTCACATCATTTTTATCATCAATATATAAAAAACCAATATCTGTTGCTACACCAAAAGAATTGTAACTTTCTAATGCTGAAGTAATGAATTTTACGTTAGTTCCTGCGTAAAAATTAGTCCATGGAATATTGTACGAATATCCAAAAGATAGTGCACCTTCCGAACCAGTAAAACTATTTGTTTGATTTCCAAATTCGTCGTAACCATCAAAATTTCCGTAGTTTACATAATTTGCACCGACATGAAAAGTTTGCACATGTCTGTCCCACGTATAAGCATAAGCTGCAGTTCCATAACTCACTTCACCGAAATAATTACTATAACTGGTTGCTAAATGATTATGCATTTTTTCATTGATAGTAGCCGGATTAAACAAAGCCTGATTTACATCGTAATCAACAATTGTAACTGTTTTTCCACCTAACGCAGCTTGTCTTGGAGATTGTACCAAATTTAAAAACTGATATACCGATTGCCCTCCTACTTGCGCATAAATAGGCGAAATAAAAACAATAAATAAAGGCAATAGTTTTCTTAGCATTTTTTCAGTTATTCTATAATAACGCAGTTGCGAAGATAAAATTATATATTAGAATGAGAAAATAAATTATGTCATTCTGAACTTGTTTAAAAATCTTATCTCATTTTTAGAATCTGAAATGAGATAAGATTGACAAGAAAACTTATTTTGCAGGAATGAATTTAATCGAAACAGAATTTGTACAATAACGTTGCCCTGTTGTTTCTTTCGGACCATCGTCAAAAACATGACCTAAATGTCCGCCACATTTTGCACACATCACTTCAGTGCGAATCATACCGTAAGAAGTATCTTTATGATAAATTGTTGAGCCTTTTATCGCTTCGTCAAAAGAAGGCCAACCACAATGTGAATCGAACTTCGTATCAGAAGAAAAAAGTGGATTTTCACATGCTGCACAAACATACATTCCTTTTTCAAAATGCTTGTCGTACTCACCTGTATAAGGTCTTTCCGTACCTTTTTCTCTTAGAACAGCATATTCTTCTGGTGACAATTGTGCTTTCCATTCGGCATCTGTTTTTACAATCTTAAATCCCATAGTGTCTTTTTTAATTTTAGCTTGTTTTACAATTTCTTTGTCTATTTTATCAGTAACTTCTTTTTTAATTTTTGCATCATTAGTTTGACCATTGCAAGACAAAAAACTAAAAGCGGCTAAAATGATTAATATCTTTTTCATGATTTATTTATTTTTATAAAATTACGAAAAAGTAATACGCTTGGTTTTAAAACTTAAAATTTTAAGTAATTTATACTTTTGTTAGCTTTTGATATAAAAAAACTTACTTAATATACAACGTTTTAATTCTTTCAATTGGTCCGCCACATTTTACTTCATGACAACTAATACAAGCGTCTACCATAGTATTAAAACTTTCTTTAGCGTTTTTTGAAGTATAAATTGCTGTTTGAGCTTTAATAAAAAACGGAGCTTTTTCATTAAAAAAAGCATCTCTTTCTTTTCCTTTTGTCATCGTAGCAGATGCAATTTTAGAAAAATAATCCGGTAATTGACCAAGTGAATCATTTTTAATAATCTTTTCACGAAGTTGCGAATTATGAACATACATTTGCTCCATCAAAGTAGCCATTTCAGATGCTTCATACATTTGAAATTCTTCTTTTGGTTTTTCGTTATTTTCCTTTTTCTCTTCAGATTTGTTTGTGTTACAACTTAAAAATAAAACTGAAAAAATAAGCACTAAATACTTCATTATTTTGCAATTAAAACGCCGTGCGCTAAAAATTTATATTCTGTTTTTGGTTCTGTAATTTTAGCAATTTCGTCAGCTGATTTTCCTTCATCTTCTGCATAATGTTTTAATTCCGCCACTGAAGTTTCTTCCACAAATGCTTTTCCTTCCACAACAGATTCTCTTTTTTGTGCATTCATCGGTACGAAAAAACTATAACCTTTAAATTTTACAAAAGCATTTTCTTCTTTTCCTAAATCTAAAGTCATCCAACAACCTTTGTTTTGACAAATTTCATTAATTTTAGTAGCCAGTTTTACATTTAAAGTATCCCCTGTTTTTAACAACTTATATTTGTCTAACATTTCTTCCTTGGTGATAGCATTTTCAGCAGTAATTTTATCTCCAAATGAAGCATATGCTATTTTTGATTCTGGTTTTACAGCCGATTCTTCCTTTTTATTACAAGAAACTAATACTACTGATAATGCAGCTATTACAACTATTTTTTTCATCAATTTTTTATTTTTATAGTGTTAGAAAAAACAAATTTAATTATTTATGGTAAACTTTGTTAATAATTATTCAAAAAATGAATCTTCAAGAATAATTTATTTAATAAATTTGTAAAAATTTAAAACACAACACACTTAAAATTATAATGAACAGTATTACAAACGATATCAAAATTATCAAAAATGAAACTTCAAAAATTAATGAAGTAGATTTTGAAAACTTAACATTCGGAAACACCTTTACAGATCACATGTTGATTTGTGATTTCAAAAACGGCGCTTGGGAACAGCCTGTAATTAAAGCTTACGAGCCTTTTATGATTGATCCTTCAGCTAAAGTTTTTCATTATGGACAAGCAATTTTTGAAGGTATGAAAGCATACAAAGATGCAAATGATGACGTTTGGTTATTTCGTCCGGATGAAAATCATACGCGTTTTAACAAAAGTGCCGTTCGTATGGCAATGCCAGAAATTCCTGAAAACATCTTTATTGACGGATTAAAAACGTTATTAAATCTAGAGAAAGACTGGGTAAAATTCGGAAAAGGAAACGCTTTGTATATTAGACCTTTCATGATTGCGATTGGAAGTGGAGTAATTGCACAACCTTCTTCTCAATATCGATTCATGATAATTCTTTCGCCAGCTAAATCATATTATTCTGGGGAAGTAAAAGTAATTATTGCAGAGCATTTTAGTCGTGCTGCAAATGGTGGAATTGGTGCTGCGAAAGCTGCTGGAAACTATTCTGCACAGTTTTATCCAACCAAATTAGCTAACGATCAAGGTTTTCAACAAATCATTTGGACAGATGATGCAACGCATACTAAATTAGAAGAAGCTGGAACAATGAATGTATTTTTCAGAATTGGAGATACTTTATTAACTGCACCAACTTCAGAAAGAATTTTAGATGGTGTTACAAGAAAATCTGTTTTAGATATTGCCAAAAGAGACGGAATTGCAACAGAGGTTAGACCAGTTTTAGTAGAAGAATTAGTAGCTGCTGCAAAAAACGGAACGCTTAAAGAAATTTTTGGAGCTGGAACTGCGGCTGTAATTAATCCAATTGTTGGTTTTTCTTTCAGAGATGAATATTTTGAATTACCAAAATTAGAAAATTCTTTTGCTTTAGAGATTAAAGAAAAATTAAACAATATTCAGTACAAATTAGCTGAAGACACTTTTAACTGGACAGTTAAGGTTTAATTCAACTTATTATAAAATAAAAAATGCCTGAGGTTTTCTCAGGCATTTTTTTATTTTAATATTTCTTCAAAATTGGGTTTAAAGTAATTCGGACCTTTCATTACTTTTCCATCTTCACGGTAAATGGGTTGTCCGTCTTCACCCAATTTACTCATATTACTTCTTTGAATTTCATCAAAAACTTCTTCGATTTTATGTTGTAAACCGTGTTCTAAAATCGTACCACATAAAATATACAGCATATCACCTAAAGCATCTGCAATTTCAACAATATCATTGTTTTGAACGGCTTCTAAATATTCTTCATTTTCTTCCTTCATTAATTCAAAACGAAGGTTGTTTTTTTGTTCTCCTAAATCGGCTTTCATTTCATGACTCACTCCTAATCCGTATGTAGTATGAAATAATTTTACGGCATCTAATTGTTTTTGCATAGCTTTTATTTTAAAATTATTTTGCCACGAATTTCCAAATAGCAGTTCGTGAAATCAAATAAATTTAATTCGAATTAATTTTCGACAAAGTCGAAACCAATTTTTCATCAAAAATAAATTCGATAATTTGTGGCAAAGTTTTTTTATATTAATCCTATAAAATTATATTTTAAATATTGTAATCCTTAAATTTGTTGAAAAATTTATCAACATGTTTTCACAAGGTCAGACGATTTTCGCAATTTTATTCGCAATATCTTTTATTACTATAATTATTTTCATGTATTTAAAAGACAGAAGTACTCACAAGCAACAATACAAAGGAGTAAAATGGGTATTATTAGGATTTTTATTATTTATTTTATTCTTATTCTTAATTAAAGGCTACATAAAAGAATAATTTATTTATATTTGATTTTTAGAATCAGGCTAAATGAAAATTTTCAAATATTTAACGCTTTTATTTTTACTTTTCCTTCTGGCATTTGTCGTATTTGTTGCCACACAACCAGCAACTTATCAAATTACGAAGCAAAAAGAAATTAATTCTCCAACAGAAACTGTTTTTGAATACGTTAACGATTTTTCAAATTGGAGTGATTGGCAACAATTTAATAAAGAAGAAAATTTCAATTTTACTACTTCAGAAAATACAATTGGGGAAAAATCATTTGTTAAATGGGATTCCAATAATAAAATAGCTACAACATACGCACAAAAAGATTCTATTGTTCAAGATTATGTTGAAAATACCAACAAACAAACGCTACATTGGAAATTTAAAAAAACTAAAACAGGTACTTTAGCTTTAGTTACAATCAAAGGAGATTTAACCTTTAAAGAAAAAATATATTCTGTTTTAAATGGTGGTATTACTAGTTATGTTGGTCCACAAATTCAAGAAAGTTTAGTCAAAATTAATGACTATTTAGTTAATGAATTAGGAAGTTTTGACATTAAAGTACAAGGTTTAGTCAATCGTCCTGAAACGATATTTATTGAACAAAAAGATTCTTGTTTAGTTAAAGATTTTCCAAAAAAATCTAAAGCTTTATTAAAAACAATGAAAACTTTCATCAAAAATAATGCTATAGAAACTTTAGGAGTTCCATTTGTTATTTTTTATAATAGTCCGAACGGAACTATGATGAAATATTCGATGTGTGTGCCAGTGAGAGATGAAATTTTAACTACACCAGAAAGTCAAATTCAAGGTAATAGTTTTGAATCGTTTTTAGCGGTCAAAACCATCTTAAAAGGAGATTATTCTCACATGAAAAAAGTTTGGTCTAAAGCTAGAAACTACATTGCTGAGAATAAATTCACAGAAGATAAAACTTCCGTTTACTTAGGAATTTATAAAAAATCAGCACCCGAAGTTGCAGAACCTTCTAAGTGGGAAACCGAAATTTACATTCCAATTGTTAAGAAAAAAGCAGCTCCAAGAAGAAAAGTTGTAAGTGACAGTACAGCTACTGCAACTCCAACCCTTGCACCTGTGGAGTAATTTTGAGTTTACTATTTCAGACAATACAAAATGTATAGAAGTATAATCTTAATAACAATTTCAGCATTTATTTTATTTTTTTCGATCCAAGATTTTGGTTTCATGTTTTTGTCAATTCCTATATTTTTGACATTATCATATAATTTATCTGACTTTTCTTTAAGAATATTGAGTAAAAAGAGAAACACGATTAAAAAAAATAAAAACATTGAATTTTTATCTTTCGTTGGAATAATATCAAGTTTATTTACTTTGAGAGATTTTGAACAAACTATTGGCGGTTATAATTTATTTTGGAAACTAGCTTTTTTGAGTTTGATATTTAGTCTAATTTGTATTTCAATCTTAAATAAACATATCAACTTCGATAATGAAAAAAGATTTTACAATATTTTGAGTGTTTGCATTTGCTTTTTCTTATTACTACCTAATCTAGGGATTTTTATCAACAAATATGTTAGTCTTGAAACTGAAAACAAGCAAATAACAACAATTAATTATAAACAAGAAAGTCATTCAAGAAGCACGAGTTATTCCATTTTCATTAGAACTGAATTTGACAAAAACGAAAGACTTGATGTTAATAAAGATTTTTTTAATTCAATAAATAATAATCAAATTATAGCTTTAACTTTAAAAAAGGGAATTTTAGGATATAATTATGTTTCCAAAATTGAGAAAAAAAACAACTTTTAGAATTATTTACTCATTTCTACAGTAATCATATTGTTTGTCATTTTTGGTCCGAAGCTTTTTACTTTTGTCGAACACAAAACATACAGATTATTATTAAAAATAGGAACAATTGTAGTGGGATATCTGTTTAATGAATCTGTTATTTTTACAGCATATCCTTTTTCTTCTGGAATAAAGTTAGCTTTCAATTGTAGTAAATACTGATCTTCACAAATGTTATAAAACCATCTAACTTCTGAATTGGCTAGCGTAACTTGATAATTTTTCGCAAAAGCTAAAACTTTATCTTTATGAATTAAACTGTATTCATTATTAGTATTCACAACTTCATTTCCATTACTATCCACTAAAGTAATTTGTAAACCATCAATGATTTTTTTGGTAGAAGCATCAATTGGATTCGCCACTAAATACGTAGTGAAATCATAACCACAATGTGGTAAACCTTCTTGGGAAAAGCTAAAAGTGGTAAATAAAATAAATAGAATTAATTTCTTCATATATAAAAATGGCTCGCAAAATACGAGCCAAAGTTAATTGAAATGAAACACAAACACAAATTATTACATTTGCGGAGTTGTCAAGTAAGCATATATTTTTTCACGTTGTTCGTCTGAAATTCTGGCTTTCTTTTGCATACGTAATACAATTGGAGTCCATTCTTCAGGGGTAAAAGTTTTTGCATCGTATAATTCATGACATTTGGCACAATTCATACCATACAAACTTTTTCCTTCCGCTAAAACTTCTGCAGAAATTTTCGGATTTTCGTTAGCTGGTTCAACTATAATTGCAACGCTACTTTCCGAATTTTTAGAAATACCCATCGCCTCTTTTACTTCAGGAACTGGAGTAACTACCGATTTCTTAGCTGTACATCCATAAGCAAAAGCTAAAGCAAACAGTCCAATAATAATTTTGTTCTTCATTTTTAATTTTTTTAGTTTTTCAAATATATAAAAAATCCGTCCCGATTTTAAATCAGAACGGATTTTAACTTATATTTTATTATCAAATTGTTATTATTTAACGTCCATTAATTCCACATCAAATACTAAAGTTGCATCTGGTGGAATAACTCCTCCAGCACCATTACTTCCGTATCCTAAGTAAGATGGAATTACAAAACGTGCTTTATCTCCAACTTGTAACAAAGCAATACCTTCGTCCCAACCTTCAATAACTTGTCCCACTCCTAATTGAAATTCAATTGGTTGTTTTCTTTTGAAAGAAGAATCAAACACTTGACCATTTTCTAAAGCACCTTGATAATGAACAGAAACTTTTTTACCTTTTTCAGCTTGTTTACCAGAACCTTTTTGAATAATTTGGTAACGTAAACCGCTTTCTGTTTTTTGAAATCCAGCAGCTAATTTTTCCATAGCTTCTTCTGCTTGTCTTTTTTGATCCGCAATTCTCTTTTCACGAGAACCTTCAAAAACTCTAAATGCTTCAATAGCATTCCATTTTTGGGCTTCCTCACCTACTCTAATAATTTCAATAGAATCTAAAGAATCGTTTCCTGCTACTGCATCTACAACATCTTGTCCTTCTACAACATGACCAAAAACAGTATGTTTACCGTCTAACCAATTAGTTGGTACGTGAGTAATAAAAAATTGAGAACCATTTGTTCCAGGTCCAGCATTAGCCATAGATAACACTCCTGGTCTGTCATGTCTTAATTCTGGGTGAAATTCATCATCAAATTGGTAACCTGGTCCACCAGTTCCTTGACCTTGTGGACAACCACCTTGAATCATAAAATCAGGAATAACTCTATGAAATTTTAAACCATTATAATAAGGTTGTCCCATAGGTTTTGCTTTGTTTTCTAATTGACCTTCAGCCAAACCTACAAAGTTTCCAACTGTTCCAGGTGTTTTATCGTGAGTTAACTTTACTAAAATTGAACCTTTTGCTGTATTAAATTTAGCGTAAATTCCGTCTTGCATTGCTTTTTATTTTTAAATTGAAGTGCAAATTTACTACTTTTTTACCTATATTTGATTGGTTTTTAAGCAAAAAATAACATATCAAAATGAATTCAGAAAACTATCTTCAAATAAATAAACAGACTTGGAATAATAAAGTTTCCATTCATGTTGCTTCCGATTTTTACGAACAAGAAAAGTTTATAGACGGAAAAATCACGTTACCACAAACAGATTTAGATGCGTTAGGCGATGTTTCTGGAAAAAAAATCCTGCATTTGCAATGTCATTTCGGTCAAGACAGTTTGTCTTTGGCTCGATTAGGCGCAAAAGTTACAGGGATTGATTTCTCAGAAGAAGCTATTTCGAAGGCTAAATCTTTAAACGAAAAGTTAGATTTAGATGCCGAATTTATTTGTTGCGATGTGTACGACACCTTACAACACATAACAGAAAAATATGACATAGTATACACTAGTTATGGTACAATTGGTTGGTTACCTGATTTAGATAAATGGGCTTCTGTAATTGCTAAAGCTTTGAAACCAAAAGGAAAGTTTGTATTTTTTGAATTTCATCCAATGGTTTGGATGTATGATAATGATTTCAATGAGGTGTATTATGATTATTTTAAATCGGATCCGATTTTTGAAGAAGAAACTGGAACTTATGCGAATAAATCAGCAGAAATAAAAACTAGTACTATTACTTGGAATCATAGTTTAAGTGAAGTCTTTCAATCACTTATAAAACAAAACATTAACATCTTAGATTTTGAAGAATATAATTATTCTCATTACAATTGTTTTGGTCATACTGAAGAATTTGAACCAGGTAAATTTCGTATCAAAAAATTCGGAAATAAAGTCCCAATGATGTATTCAATTATTGGCGAATTAGAAATTTAAGACATAGAAAAAGTGTGAGTTTAGAAATTTGGAGAAAAAACTTTATCGAAATAATATTAGCAACAAAATCAATAAAAAAATGAAATCAATATTTAACCCAACTGACAATAGAGAAATCATTACTAGAATAAACTCATTAACACCAGAATCAAAAGCTTTATGGGGAAAAATGAGTGTGGATAAAATGTTAAAACATATTAATGATGCTGTTCTAGTTTCATTTGATGAAAAAGAATTGAAAGTACCTTTTATTTTCAAAATTTTGGGCAGAATGATGAAAAAATCTGTATTGAAGCAACCTGAATTTGCTAAAAATAGTCCCACTGCGAAAGAATTCAAATATGTAGAAAACTTTGATTTTGAAACTGTAAAAGATGAATTAATCACGAATTTTTCAAGATTTCAATCAGGAGAACAAGCTATAAAATGTAAAAACCATCCATTTTGGGGAAAAATGAATTCGGAGGAATGGAATAATTTACAATGGAAACATGTAGATCATCATTTAAGACAATTTGGAGTTTAATTTATTTGTTTCAAGTTTTTGTTGTTTATCTTTGTAACTTGAACCGAACAAAGTGAATAGGCGAAGCAAAGCTGAAATAAAGAAAAAAAATCATTATGCGCGTAGATATTATTACCGTTTTACCAGAATTAATAAGAAGTCCGTTTGAAGGTTCTATGATGAAAAGAGCCATCGATAAAGGCTTGGTAGAAGTTCATTTTCATAACTTACGCGATTATAGCACAAACAAACAAAAAAGTGTAGATGATTATCAATTTGGTGGTGGCGCTGGCATGGTGATGAATATTCAACCCATTGATGATTGCATAACTAAACTAAAAAGCGAACGCGAATACGACGAAATCATTTACATGACGCCAGACGGAGAAACGCTAAACCAAAAAATGGCAAATTCCATGTCGATGTTAGGGAATTTAATTATTTTATGCGGACATTATAAAGGTGTAGATCAACGCGTGCGTGATTTACATATTACAAAAGAAATTTCAATTGGAGATTATGTTTTGTCTGGTGGCGAATTAGGTGCTGTAATTTTATGTGATGCCTTATTTCGATTGATTCCAGGTGTTTTGAGTAATGAAACTTCTGCATTAACCGATAGTTTTCAAGATAATTTATTGTCACCACCTATTTATACTCGCCCAGCGGAATATAAAGGCATGAAAATTCCGGATATTTTATTAAGCGGAAATTTCCCTGAAATTGAAAAATGGCGCGAACAAAAAGCTTACGAACATACTATGAATAGACGACCAGATTTATTGGAAGAGTAAAAAAAATACGATTGTAGATTTTGGATTTACGAATCGAATAGTATAAAAAAGTCCCGAGAATTAAACTCGGGACTTTTGTTTTTATTATATATTTTTTGAAATTTTATAGCTAATAAAATACAATGTAAAAGCTATAATAATGAGAAAAGCACTTGAAATAATAACATTTATAACTAATCCAAATTCTAATAAATAGACAATATATTTTGTGTTTTCTATTTGATAAAGTCCGAAATAATTTGTCATAAGCAAAGCAATAAAAACAAATAGTCCATAAAACCAAAACGATTTAGTTTTAATAAAGAAAACAACAGAAACTAGTGTTGACAGTAACAAACCTAACAAAGGAGCTATATAAAACCAAATTGAATAGTTACTTAGCCTTTCTGGCCCTAATTGTTTCATTGCTTCATTAACTCCATTTTTCTCTACAATATTAGCTAATTCAATATCATTAATATAACCAATTAAGGAAACTGCAAAAACTAATAATAATCCAGCGAAAATATGAATGGAAATTAATTTTAAATTGATCTTTTGTAAAACATCTGAATTCATAATTTTATTTTATATCAATTGGGATTCTAACACTAATTGCCACATTTAAACCTGGTTCAGAAATTCCGAATTGTCTGAAACGCGACATGTGATTCACATATTGCTTGTCCAGAACGTTATTTGCTGTTAAAGTAATTTCTGTTTTCTTATATGTTGTAAAAAAACCAAAATTTAATAATGAATAGCCTTTTGTTCTTAATTCATTTGCTTCAATCTTATTTTGATCAAAAGTAGTTGGAACACTTATATTAAATGATGTTTTCGAAAATTTTCTAAAATCGTTAAAATTAAAATAAATGGTATTGGTCAATTTTGTTGGCGACATCATTGGTAAGAAAGAATCATTGTCTGTTCTTTTACCTTCTAAAATCGCATATTTAGTTTCAAATCGTAACCATTTTACTGTTTTCGGATGAATATCTAAACGCGCTTCACCTCCTGTTAATTCCGCATCAGCTTGATAATATTTATATTCTGAAACCAATTGAGAAGGATTTGTATTGTTTGGCACCGTATTTCCAGTTGGAGCAATATAAATATAGTTACTGATTGCATTGAAAAAATATGAACCTTCTAAAGTTACAGATGAAGTAACATAAGTTGCATTAAAATCGAATTGATTATTATATTCTTTTTGGAAATTAGGATTACCAACTTCAAACCTTCTAGATTCTAATTTGTAACCATTCGTAGTTAATTCATTTAAATTTGGTGAGCGATATCCTTTAGCAAAACTAGTTCTTAAAGTTAAACAATTTGCTAAGGTATAAGCTAATCCTAAAGAAGAACTAACATTATCATAAGATTTGGAAATAGCTGAAATATTGTAATTCGCACTTGATGTATCATCAGTATCAATTTTTCTTGAATCATATCGAGTACCAACAGTAAAATTGAAATTTTTATAATCAAATTTACTAACTGCAAAAAAGCCTAAATCTTTAACGTTTGCATTTGGAATTAAAACTGTTGCTGCTCCACTATTATTTGTATTATTTTGAAACATTCCTTGTGAGCCAACAATTGTGCTAAAATTATTCCATTTTGGTACATACCATTTAGCGTTATATGTTAGAGTTTGTAAGGTCATATCAACATATTTATATCCTTTTTTTACATAAATACGCTCTTCATTTTCTGTACGATGATTGTTTTGATAACCTACAACTACATCAAATTTAGATTTCCCTGTTAAGAACGTTGATGTTGATGTTATTCTATGATCAACAACTGCGTGAAACGGTGCTTCAATTTCAAAAGGATATTTTTCTTTTTCATTTAAATCACTGTTAATTAACTCACCATTTGGTCCAAAAGAGATGTCTTTTCCATCTAAAATTCCAAAAAAGGCTTGGTTAAAATTATAGGATAAATTGGTAGAACCCCATTTTCTATCAGTTCCAATGTAAGATTTAAAACCATATTCTAATAATCTTGTATTTGGTGTTCTGAACGATTGATTATTCACAAAATAATCTGAATATAATTTTCCTAAACCACTAACACCCCAATTGTATTCTCCTTTAGCTCCATCCACATTTGCTAAAGCTCTCCAACCTAAATTATTGGAAGACATGGAAGTAAAATAAGAACCTTTAGTTGTACCAACAGCTGCTGGTTTAGCTTTTATGAAATTTATAACTCCTCCCATAGCTTCTGGTCCAAATAATAAACTTTCAGGTCCTTTAATGACTTCAATTCTATCTACACCATTTTCGTTTACGCCAATTCCATGTTCATCATCCCATTGTTGTGTTTCAAAACGAACACCATCAATAACCGTTAAAACTCTGTTACTTGACAAACCTCTTATTACAGGTCTCGAAATTAAGGTTCCAGTTGTTGTAGCTTCAATTCCTGGAATTTTATTTAAAGCATCCATAATGGTAAACCCTCCAAATTTTTGAATATCATTTTGATTTACTACATCAACTTTGAAAGTATTTTTCTTTTGTTCGTTTACAAATGAATTAGAAATTACAATTTTATTAATTTCAAAAATTTCATGCTCTAATAAAATATCTAATTGAATTTCATTTGATTGAGAAGACATCGTAATTTTTTTAACACTTGACTCATAACCAATATGAGAAAACTGAAGTTGAATAGTTCCTTTTACTGTAAGCTTAATTTCGTAATTACCAGATTCATCAGTAGTTACAGCTTTATTAAGTTCACTAACATAAACAAAAACATTAGGTATCGGTTGGTTTGTAGTTTTATCTGAAACATTTCCTTTTATAGCTGTTTGAGAATAGGAATTTTGTACGATGAATAAAACAAAAATCCATTTTAATAAGTTCTTCATTAGGTTATTTTTAGGGGATTCAAAAATACAATATTATTTGATTGAATGACAAAAAAAATCCCGAGTAAAACTCGGGATTCTCTATACATATTAATTCGTAAATCTAAAATCTCTAATCGTAAATTAATTATACATTTTAGCACGTAATTCTTTAATTTTATCGTCTTCTAAATATTCATCAAAAGTCATGTAACGGTCGATAACTCCATTTGGAGTAATTTCTAAAATACGATTACCAACTGTTTGTGCGAATTCATGGTCATGTGTTGTTAATAAAATTGAACCTTTAAAGTTATTTAACGAGTTGTTAAATGCTGTAATTGATTCTAAGTCTAAGTGATTCGTTGGTTCGTCTAGCATTAAAACATTCGCTCTAATCATCATCATTCGAGATAACATACAACGTACTTTTTCACCTCCAGATAACACATTACATTTTTTCAAAGCTTCTTCACCTGAGAATATCATTTTTCCTAGGAATCCACGAACATAAACTTCATCACGTTCTTCTTCAGTTTTAGCCCATTGGCGTAACCAATCTACTAAGTTTAAATCTACACCATCAAAAAAGCTATGATTTTCAACTGGTAAATACGATTGCGTTGTGGTAACTCCCCAATCAAAAGTACCAGAATCGGCAGTTTTTAATCCATTTAAAATATCGTAAAAAGCAGTTGTAGCACGAGAATCTTTAGAGAAAACTACAATTTTATCACCTTTAGCCATATTTAAATGTACGTCTTTAAACAATACATCGCCATCTTGTGATGCTGATAAATTTTGCACATTTAAAATTTGATCTCCTGCTTCACGTTCCGTTTCAAAAATAATGGCTGGATATCTTCTACTTGATGGTTTAATTTCATCTAAGTTTAATTTTTCAATCATTTTTTTACGAGAAGTGGCTTGTTTCGATTTCGCAACATTGGCACTAAATCGACGAATAAATTCCTCTAATTCGGCTTTTTTCTCTTCTGCTTTTTTGTTTTGCTGTGCTTTCTGACGCGCTGCTAATTGACTACTTTCATACCAAAATGTATAATTTCCAGAATAATGTGTGATTTTTGCAAAATCAATATCGGAAATATGTGTACAAACTGCATCTAAAAAGTGACGGTCATGCGAAACTACTAAAACCGTATTTTCATAATTAGCTAAGAAATTTTCTAACCAACCAATTGTTTCGAAATCTAAGTCGTTGGTAGGCTCATCCATAATCAAAACATCTGGATTTCCGAATAAAGCTTGTGCTAATAACACACGAACTTTAAGTTTTCCGTCCATTTCACCCATCATAGTATAATGATGTTCAGCACCGATTTCTAAATTGGATAACAAAGTAGCGGCATCACTTTCTGCATTCCAACCGTTCATTTCGTCAAATTGCAATTGTAACTCACCAATTCTATCAGCATTTTTATCATCATAATCAGCATACAAAGCATCCATTTCAGATTTCACCGCATGTAATGTTTTGTTTCCAATTAGTACAGTATCTAAAACCGTATATTCGTCAAACATATTATGGTTTTGGTTTAAAACCGACATACGTTTACCTGGTTCTAAAATAACTCTACCAGAAGTTGGATCAATTTCACCTGCAATAATTTTTAAAAATGTTGATTTCCCGGCACCATTAGCACCAATAATTCCGTAACAGTTTCCTTGAGTGAAAGTTGTATTTACTTCGTCGAATAAAATTCTTTTACCAAATTGTACCGATAAATTAGAAATTGTAAGCATGTATTTTTTGTTTTAATTTGCGGCAAAATTAACAAAAATGAACGAGTTTTCACCATTTTATTTTTATAAATCTATTAAGCTTTTTTAACGCAACCTTAACATGAATACTATTTTGAATCAAATATATTTGTTACATTGAAAAAAATGCCCCATATGCTAAAAAAATACTCATACATTAATTTAATTTTACTTTCCTTACTACTTACCTCGATGACCTCGTGTAAAGACGGTATGATTGGTGGTAATCATGTTGCTTACTTTGGTGGTGAGATTGAAAATCCTAAAAATAATTTTGTTGTTTTTATGAAAAATGATAAAGTTATTGATACTTTTTATTTAGACAAATACAATCGTTTTTTCCATAAATTTGATTCGTTAACTCCGGGATTATATAGTTTTAAACATGATCCAGAATATCAATATGTTTTTTTTGATAAGAATGATAGTATCATGATTCGTTTGAATAGTAATGATTTTGATAATACATTAATGTTTTGTGGAAGAGGCGATGAAAAAAACAATTTTATGATGGAATTATTTTTAAAAGATGTAGAATTAAAAAATAATATGTTTGAAATTTATGAAAAAGACGAGAAAGCATTTTCAAAATTCATAGATTCATCGTACCAAAACACTACTAAATTATATAATAAAAGAAAATCATTTATCAATTGGTCTGAGGAATTTGATGAGATTGCTAAAGCCAATATCGAACTAAATTACGCTTATAAAAAAGAAATTTTTCCAATAATTCATGAATTTAAAACGGGTAATAGTATTAAAACAAGTTTGCCAAAATCGTATTATAATTACAGAAATAAAATTGATGTAAATAAGCCTAATTTATTACATTACTCCCCTTTTATCAACTATATGACGAGTATGTTAAACAATATTGTTTTAACAGATTGCAAAGGTCATTTAGATGACATGAGTTTAGAAAACAATATAAAAAAATTACAAATTGCTGATACATTAATTAAAGACAAACATGTTAAAAACTTAGTGATTAATAACGTGGCCAATATGTATTTGTTATCTGATCAATGTTCTGTAAATAATGGTAAATTTTTCAATTTGTATTCAAAAATCGTTTCAGATGAAAAAATGAAATCTAACGTAATGCAAACTGCTGAAAACATAAAGAAACTTAAAAATAGTAACCCTTTACCTGATGTAGCTTTGTGTGATGCTAATAAAAAGCAAGTAAAAATTAAAGATATTATTAAAAACAAAACCATTATTTACTTTTGGACCAAGCAAGCTGATTCTCACGCTTTCTATTCTCATAAAAAGGTTGATGAACTTAAAGCAAAATATCCAGACATTCAGTTTATAGCTGTGAATATTCATAATTCACAGGAAGATTGGTTAAAAGAAATAAAAGCCAAAAATTACACCAATTCAATTGAATTACGTGCAACTGATTTTGAAGAGTTGAAAAACAAATGGGTTATTAATCGTGTGTATCGAACTATGCTTATTAATAAAAATGGAACTATTGATAATGCCTTTGTAAGTATGTTTGATGCTAATTTTGAAAGTCATTTAAAATAGTCTTAAGCTCAGTAAAAGAAAACACAAAAGGCGTTCAAATTATTTGAACGCCTTTTGTAATTATAATTTAGAAAATATTATTTATTTCCTTTTTCGAAATCTGCTACAAACTGAGCAATTCCGATATCTGTTAATGGATGTTTTAATAATCCTGTAATTGATGATAATGGCCCTGTCATGACATCGGCACCAATTTTAGCACAATTTACAACGTGCATAGTATGACGAACAGAAGCCGCTAAAATTTGAGTTTCGAAACCATAGTTGTCATAAATTTGACGAATTTCATCAATTAAATTTAAACCATCCGTAGAAATATCATCTAAACGACCTAAAAATGGTGAACAATATGTTGCACCTGCTTTAGCAGCTAATAATGCTTGACCAGCCGAAAAAATTAAAGTTACGTTCGTTTTAATTTCTCTATCTGAAAAATATTTACAAGCTTTAATACCTTCTTTTGTCATTGGTAATTTCACAACAATTTGTTCGTGTAAATCTGCCAATTCTTCTCCTTCTTTAATCATGCCTTCAAAATCAAGTGCATTAACTTCTGCACTTACATCGCCATCTACTAAATTACAAATATCTACATAATGTTTTAAGATATTATTTTTTCCAGTAATGCCTTCTTTAGCCATTAATGATGGATTAGTAGTTACACCATCCAAAATTCCTAAAGCCTGAGCTTCTGCGATGTCTTTTAAATTTGCTGTATCAATAAAAAATTTCATAATTTGAGTATATAATAATTAAAATCTATAATTTAAACCAACGGAAAAATCAATTCGATAAAGACTTTCTTTTGAATCGTTCTCTAATTTAATTTTTCCTTTATATCCGTTTTCACCTGTAATATCAAACTGACTTATTGTTCCCATTGCATACCCTATTTTTGGTTCCAGATATAAACCTTTAACCAATTTAATATCGTATCCAAAACTACCGACTAATCCAATAGTACTACCAGTAATTTCATAGGCTCCAAGAATATTAGTTTTGTCTTTATAAGAAAGTAAACCAAGAGCCATTTCCATATCAAAACCACCAATTTCATCGTCAACTAAACCAAAATATCCATAAGACAAACCTATAAATGAAATGGTAATATCATCTGAAGTTCTAGCATATCCCGTTTCTCCATTTGGAGCAGTCAAATCTAAAGGACCAACACTAGCCTTTGAATTAAAACTATTATATTTTAAACCAATTGCATGGGGTGATTTATCTATTAAAAAATATCCAGAAAAATCATAACTCATTCCTGATTTTAAATTAGCAACATATGTTTTCAAATATGCAGGTAAATTAGAAGGCGTTTTAGCTAATCTGAATGAAGGTCCAACACTACCTTTTAAGATAAAACTAGATTGATTAGAGTGTTTTTTTTCTAATTCTTGTGAAAATAAACTCAGTGATGTTATAAAAGTAACGATTAAAAATATCCTTTTCATTTCTATTGTTTCTGTTTACAAAATTACGATTTAAAACTTCAATATCAAGTTTCAATTATAATTTATAATGATTCATTAATATTTTCTCATACATTTTATCAGGCAAAATTCGTTTTAAAACGATAGAAAATTTTTGCATAAAAGCCCCAACTTTATAATGAATTTTAGGGTTTTTAGTTTCGATAATCTTATGAATAGCAACAGCCATTTCTATGGGATTACTTCCACCAGAAACGTGTTCGTTCATCATATTCAATTGTGTTTGATAGACATTTTCGTATGCCGAACCTTTAATAACAGGCGCATGAAATCTTCTTGAAGCAATGTCTGTAGCAAAATCTCCAGGAGCCACATTCGTAATATGAATTCCGAAAGCTTTAGTTTCCATTCTTAGCGATTCAGTGATTAGTTCTAAAGCGCCTTTTGAAGAAGAATAAATACTTCGGAAAGGCAATCCCATGTAGCCAGCAATAGAAGTAATATTAATAATCAAACCACTTTTTTGATTACGCATTTGTGGTAAAACTGCTTTCATGGTTTCAATCGGACCGAAAACGTTGGTTTCAAAATTATTTTTAATTTCTTCTAACGGAATTTCTTCTAATGGCCCAGTAATTCCAACACCAGCGTTATTGATTAACACATCAATTCTGTCTTCCAATTCTAAAACCTTAGCGATACAAGCTTTAATAGAATCTGAATTTCGTACATCTAAATCGACTAATTTTATTTTTGAATTTGATACGGCTGAAGCATTTCTACTCGTTCCATAAACAACAAATCCTTTTTCTAATAAGAATTCACCAATGGCTTTTCCAATTCCTGATGAACCACCAGTAATAAGTATGACTTTTTTCATTTTTTATAAGGTATATACAGTGTGTAGTAAGGCTAAAAACATAATAAAAATTAACATGAAAAGATTAAAGAAATAGAAAAAAATTAATTTCAAAAATGTTTTAAATCTGGATTCATGATAAAATTTTCGATACGATTTATAGAATATGATTTGAAGAATTAGAAACACAATAAATTCGTACCATGAATTACATTCATAAGCAGTTAAACCAACTAAAGTTGAAAAGATTGCAGAAAATGAAAGTATTAATAATAAAGTTGAAAAAAAGTGAAAGGTAAAAATACCATGATCAAAAAACCACCATTTCTTTTTATCATGTGTTAACCATAAACCAAAAGCAAAAAAGGGCATAAAGAAGAAAATCCATTTTGGTAAATTTGAAATGGCTTTATGGAACATCATTTTATAAATTTGACGAAGCGTATAATCTTTATTTAATTTTACTATTTTATCATTAATATTTTTATCAATCCAAGATTTTTCTTCACCTTGTTTTGGGGTATTTCCAACAAATCTTACTTTTTCATTGAATATATTTTTTTTATCAAAATCACTATTTTTAGTTTCTGTATCTTCTATTACAACTTTTTCCATATCATGGAAAACAAAGGCATTAAATACGAAAAACGCAAAAAAGTTGATAAAAATAAAAAGTTTAACAGGTGCCATAAATGCTTTTCTTCTACCTTGAAGATAAATAATTGACAAGGTTGCCGGTGTATACAATAAATATTTTATTGCTTTCCAAAAGCTATTGTCATAATGCACTAAATCCTCCAAAAAATGAGTAAATAAATAGTGAAATGATTTTTTAGTTTCCGTATTCTCTTGTCCGCAAGAAGGACAAAAACGCACTTTTACTTCATCTCCACAATTTTGACAAGTGGTATCTTCTCTTAATTTACCGTGACTCATATATATTTTAGATTTAATCTTGTAAAACTAAATAAAAAAAAGTGCATACAAAAGTTTGTATGCACTTTAAAAGCTACTTTAAAAACAAATTACTTTTTGTCTTTTTTCTTTGTGTCGCATGAAGCTTCTTTTTTACTTGAATCTCCGCAACATTTTTTACCATTTACCGAACAAGATTTTTCAGTCTTTTCTTTTTTCTTTTGTTTTGGTTCTTGTGCATTAGTAGTTGTTGAAAATAAAAAGGCTACTGCCGCTACTAAAATTAATTTTTTCATTTTGTTTAAATTTAAGTGTTATTATTATTTTTATTAATTGATTATTACTTTTTTAGTACAATAAAATTTATTGTCCAAAATAAATGTGATAAATTGGATTTTGTCTTCGGAACTTACTAAGTTAAAAGTCATTGAATTATTTCCTTGTTTCAATCCGTCTATTTCTCCATCATCTAATAGTTGACCTCTTTCGTTAGTCACAAAATAATCTAAAGTGGCTACATAAGGCAAATAAAATTGAATGGAAACCGCATTTTCTTTGGTTGGATTTGGAGAAACAGTAAAAGTGAATTCATTTTTTCCTTCAATGCTACTTTGTTCTAAAATGCCATTTTTAATTAATTTAACTTCATAAATGGTTCCTCCAGCACTTGTCGTATTAGTTTCATTATTGGTAAACGGATTTATCGAAGGACTTTCAATTCCACCATAAATATGACCAATTACAAATTCATTAGCTGTGATTTCGCTTAATTTAATCACTTCATTCGTATAATGTGGCAAGTTTTTATTTGGAATAAATTCTGCGCCAGCGCCTTTTAAATTTGACATTTCAACGGCCAGTTTATATTCGGATAAATCACCATTAGATAAACGTGTTGTTCTACTAATTGTTTTAACGAAAGGCACATTATCATCCTGAACTAAATTGGTTCCGTCATAATAATACCGGCTAATTCCACCAAAAAACAAGTTATGCATTTTGTTGTCTGCTCCATCATACAAGCCCACTTTTGCACTGTGATAATTGCTTAAATACTGATTGAATTCTGTCTGAGGAAAATAACCACTTGCTTTGATGTCAACAGGATATAAAAAAGGTAAATCCGCATTAATTTGAAAAACGCCTGATGAAATGGTATAACCTTCTTCCCCATTTGGAAAAACTTGTGGCACCAAATTATAATCACGGCGATGCAAATGCACCAAATCTTCTACAAAAGAATAATTGGCAATGCTCAGTTGTGTTCCCGAATTATCAATCGTAAATTTTTGTACTTTATTTACATAATTTTGTACAAAAGTTGGATTATTCATTGGGTTGTATCTTCCTGTAAAAACTTGTCCACCAATCAAATAAAACTCATTTCCAATTTTACCTAATTGTCCGCCCGTATTTTGAAAAATAGGATTTGCAATCTGCTTAAAATTAGAAGTAATTGAAGTTCCATTGATAACCGCATCAATTAAGTTTGGCACTTGAATACTGGTTAGTTTATCAAAAGTCACGTGATCATTTAGTGATTCTGAAAAAGCATAACCTCCAATAACATATAAAGCGTCTTCATCTTGATAAAAGTTCATATTTGTCGCTTGCAATTGCTCTTTTAAATTTGTGCTCAATGTATTTAAGGAAGCTGTCCAAAATTGTTGTGTTGCCACATCAATTACTATGATATTAGAATTGTTTTGCGCGTTTGGAAAGGCATTAAAAGGTTGTCTGGCATGAACACCATCTTTTCTTCCACCGATTATTAACCATTTTCCATTATGTTGAGCAAAAGCATACGAATGTAAACCTTGCAAACCTGAAATAGTTATAGGTGTAAGTTGTACGTTATAATCAAACGTACTTTGTGCAATACTTACTTCATAGAAAAGTAAGATTACCATAATAAAATATTTTTTCATTTATAGATAGTACTAAGTTACCCCGCTAATAAAAGTATTAGCAGTAAAATAATTTAAACTTAAATATTTATGAAAAAATTTTAGGCGGTTGCCAAATAGAATTTTGGTATTTAGAAATAAGATTCTCTTGGTAATAAATCTTATCTTTTTTGGAAGTAATTACGACTGTTTTTACAGGCGCTTTGTATAATTTTGATTGTAAATAATTTACGGGCGTAAAACTTAAACTCATAATGATTTTACCTTTTTCGCAGCCACCACCACTTTCAAAATCAGTTTTATCACAAGAAGATGATTTGCATGTTTCACTTAACTGCATTTTGATAACTCTCACTGATGGAAGAGCCATTAATGCAGTTAAATAGAAACAAAATGTTATGGCAAATAATCTCATTAATTTATTTTTTACAAAACTTTACTTTGACAAATGAAGTCAGTTCTTGGTAATTCTGTTTTGGCTATGGCGTTAAATCCACCATCAATTTCTGAAAAATTTCTATAACCACGAGCTTGTAAAATTGAAGCAGCAATCATACTACGATATCCGCCAGCACAATGTAAGAAAAAGTGTTCGTTTGGATTGATATCTTTTACCCAATTGTTAATGTAAGCTAAAGGTTTACTGTAAGCATCTTCTACGTGTTCTGCTTCGTATTCACCTTCTTTTCTGACATCGATAATTTTGCTTTCGCCAATTTTCACTTCTTTTTCAAATTGTTCCGCAGAAATTCTATTTACAGTATCTGTTTCAAAACCAGCGGCTTTCCAAGCTTCAAAACCACCTTTTAAATGTCCTAAAATATTATCAAAACCAACGCGAGACAATCTGGTTACGGTTTCTTCTTCTTTTCCAATTTCAGTAATTAAAACAATTGGTTGATTAACATCGGCAATAAGTGCACCAACCCAAGGAGCAAAATCTCCATTAATTCCTATGTTTATAGCTTGTGGTACAAATCCTTTTGCGAAATCTCCACTATTTCTTGTATCTAAAATTAAAGCATTTGAATCCTCAACAATAGCTTCAAATTCAGTTGCGTTAATTTCCTTCATTCCATTATTTAACACATTTTCAAAAGAAGGAATTCCTTTTTTATTCATGGCCACATTCATTCCAAAATAGGCTGGCGGTGGTAATAAACCATCTGTAACTTCTTTAATAAATTCTGCTTCGGTCATATTTGCACGTAAAGCGTAATTTTTCACTTTTTGTTCACCAATTGTAGAAACCGTTTCTTTACTCATGTTTTTTCCGCAAGCAGAACCTGCACCGTGAGCTGGATACACAATTACATCATCGGCTAAGGTCATGACTTTATTTCTTAAAGAATGAAATAAAATTCCAGCCAATTGATCTTGCGTCATAGAGGCAGCTTTTTGAGCTAAATCTGGTCGGCCAACATCACCAATAAATAAAGTATCTCCAGAAAAAAGAGCATAATCTTTACCGTTTTCATCAATTAGTAAGTAACATGCACTTTCCATGGTATGACCTGGCGTGTGTAATACTTTTATTTTGATATTCCCTACTTCAAAAATTTGTTCATCTTTTGCTGAGATGATTTCAAAATCGGGATTTGCATTGGGTCCGTAAACAATTGTTGCACCGGTTTGTTTACTTAAATCTAAATGTCCAGAAACAAAATCCGCATGAAAATGTGTTTCGAAAATATATTTTAATTTCACATTATCGTTAGATAACCTTTTGATATATGGAGTTGTTTCGCGAAGTGGATCAATAATAGCTGCTTCACCATTTGATGTGATGTAATAAGCGCCTTGAGCTAAACAACCGGTATAAATTTGTTCTATATTCATTTGTACTTTTATTAAAATCTAACACAAATTTACTTCTATTTTTTTAATAAAATTGTGATAAATATCATAAGATTATTTTTTTTCGAAGAATTCATCGTCACTATGAAAAAAAGCGGTTAGCCAAATTACTCGTGACAAGCGCATAATCCAAGGTTGCAAAATAATTAAGAAAAAGATATTGATTGGTAACCACCAAAAAATCTCTTTATTTTGTAGTGTGTAGCCAGTGGCTAAAACCCAAATTGCAAATGTTATTAAAGAAAAACCAACGGTTAAACCATAACTAACATAGCCAGTTCCTTGAAAAAAACCAGGTTCAATTTCTGTTCTTTGTCCGCAAACACTACATCTTTCTACCATTTTATTTCCGTTTGGAAAGTTATACCATTTATTGATAAACAGATTTCCTTCGTGACAACGTGGACATTTGAATGAAAATAAATTTTTAAAGAATTTATACATAAATTATTTTCTTACAAAGATAGTAGATATCCAAATAAGGTACAGTTACATTTGTTACAAAAAAAAAAAATCGACTCAAATGAATGAGCCGATTTCAAACTAACTAACTAAAACCTAACTACTTTTTAATTACTGCGTATTTTTCAATATTGACTATATCTAATTTATCGTCATAAAATTCAATAACTAAATTCCCTTCTGTATCGAAATAACCGATAGCGGTTTTATTATCCGATTTGAAAATATAACTATTTGTTGACGTTTTTCTCAATAAAGCTTTCATTTCACCTTGTGTAATTACATATCCTGAAGCATCTAAATCTAATTTGTAAATTTTTCCGTTAGATTCGTAATACGAACTTCTGTCAATATCTACCGTTCTTGTAGTTCCATCAGGATTTGTAATTTTTGTAGTTTTGGTGACTTCAACTGGAGAATCTACTATTGGAATATTTTTGGTATTTGGTTTTTCTTCACCTAAAACAATTTTTTGTTCTTTTTTGATAACTTCTGTTTTAACTGTTTTATGTACTCCTTCAGAGTCTTTAACCGTTGTGGTTTTAGTTTTAACTTCCGTTTGTCTGTTTTGTGCTCCCATTTGAATGGAATACAAAAGTACTATTGTTGCTAAAATTACTTTTTTCATATCTTCTAATTTTTGAGTTTGTTACTTACAAATTTAAAAAGACTAATAAATTTCCTTTTTCAGAATTTTCGTTAAATGTTTCATCATTTACAGGTTTTTATTTTTCATTTTATCAATTATAAAATTGCTAACTGGATCTTTTATCCATTCCTCTTTAAAAATATAAAGTGCTATTGCAATAAATAAATATGCCAATCCTACAATAATAAAACCGTAATAGACTTCACCTAAATATTCGCCTAATATGATAGCTAATCCAATATTTATGAACAGTAAAAAAATAACAACAACAAGCGTTATAGATAATTTTACTGCCAAATTTGAAAAAATATCTGCAGATTTATATACTACATCATATTTTAATAATTCAAGCGAATTTTTACTATAAATTTCTGCTTTTTCAATTAACTTTTCAATTGTTGTTGTGTTCTGTTCCATGATAATTTAGATTTTATTTTGAACTAATCACATTCTTAGCGTCATTTAATAATGTTTCATATTTACCTGATACATCTTCATATAAACCATCAAATTTACCTTTTAAATCTTCGGCAAAACCTTGACCTTTATCTCTAATTCTTTTTCGTGTTTTTGAACCTTTATTTGGTGCAAATAATACACCTAATATTGCTCCTACTCCAATTCCTAGTACAATACCTAAGGCTGCTTTTCTTGCTTCCATAACTTTACTTTTTAAAAGATTATTAAATATTTTTTCCTTGAATAATTCTTAGTAAAACTGCAATAATTGCAATAACTAATAAAATATGAATAATTGATCCGGCACTATAAGCGAAAAAGCCTATACCCCAAAAAATGATCATAATTATTGCGATTGTATATAATAAATTGCTCATGATAATTGTTTTTTAGTTAAAAAATTGAAAGTGATAAATTACTTCACTGTATTATTATAAAAATGTAATTAATGATATTGTTTATCTTTTTCAAGTTTTTAATTACATCCATTTTAAACCAGTAAATGATTAACGAATTCTCTTAAGCTGATTTTCTTTTTTTGTTGGTATTAAAAACGGAATCTAATACCTAATGCTATATCTGGACCAAAGTTATTCTCTCTAAAAGCATCGGAATTAAAATACATTTCTGGTCTAAAATCCAAAGAAAGTTGAATTGGAATATCAAAATTATATTCAATACCAATATCACCAGCGATTAAAGCATAAGAACCGCTATCGTCATAATAATAATCATTTCCTTTGTAATCATAACTCCAAGTTCCTAATCCACCTCCAACACCAGCATACCAGTTAAATCCGCCGTCAATATTCCAAACCCATTGGTATAAACCTACTAATTTTACGGCATCTACATTGTTACTATTTCTCCAACCTAAATCTAATTCTAACCTATTGTTGTCAGATAATTTTCTTTGGTAAGAAAGTTCTCCACCAAATCCGTCGTTATCTCCTAAACGAAGACCAAGTGCATTTTTAGAAATGTTTTGAGCTTGTGTGCTAAATGATAATCCGATTACCAAGCTAGCTAATAAAAAAATGTTTTTCATAAATAAAAGTTTAATGTTTAATTAATAATGTAAAGGTCATACTTATCTTAATGTTGATTGTTACAGGATTTCTAGTAAAACTTATAAAATTCCTAGTTTTCAAATTTGATGAATTGTGATTACTAAGTTGTTAGCCTTTTTATGTTATGAAATTAATTCGTTAACTATAAAATGAATATTAACTGATATAAAAACAATCGTTCACGAAATTAATTTGTTCCTTATCTGTAAGTTTGTCTGTGTTCTTTAAAGTAAATTCTACGTTTAAAAACTTAGCATCAATTTGTAAAATATTTAATAATTCTGTTTTTGCATTTGTTGCACCGAATAGTAAAACCGATTCATAATTTAACAACTCTGTACGAAGTTTAGCGTAAAATTCCTTTTGTAAATTTTGTTCTTTATGGTATGAAAGACTCTCTCCACTTTGTAAAATTTTTTCTTTTTGATGCTTGTTGAAACCAGACTTAATTGTTTTTACAATTTCTGCGGCATCTGTGTATTCTAAAATATTCGCCGCAAAATGATCCATGTAAACTGCTATTTTTTTATTTATCTTCATAATTTAAATTTTAAAATATTGGTATTATTTTGATCAAGGCTCGTTATCTTTTTAATTAAATTTTACTTTATTTACTATAAATGGATTTCCAAACAAACTGAGCATCTAATGTTATTTTCAAAATTAGTTTGAATAACATTTAAGAATGTTATACAATAGAAAACAAAAGTTTCATAATTCATAGATTTAAAAAAAGACAAAAAAAAACAGCACTTTTTAGTGCTGTTTAAATGATATTATGGATTTTAAACTTTATTTACATTCCAATTAAATTCCTGCAATAACTTTCAATTCATTTACAAAACGTTCTGCTAGAACATCAGCTTCGTTTTGAGTTGGAGCTTCTGTATAAATACGAATAATCGGTTCTGTATTAGATTTTCTTAAATGAACCCATTCTGTTGCGAAATCAATTTTCACACCGTCAATCGTAGAAATTTGTTCGTTTTTATAAGTTGTAGTTAACGATTCTAAAATTGCATCTACATCCAATTGAGGCGTCAATTCAATTTTATTTTTACTCATATAATATTGCGGATAACTTGCTCGTAATTCGGCAACTGTTTTCTCTTGTCCAGCTAAATATGTTAAAAACAAAGCCACTCCAACCAAACTATCTCTTCCATAATGTAATTCTGGATAAATAATTCCGCCATTTCCTTCACCACCAATAATAGCGTTGGTTTTCTTCATTAATTCAACTACATTCACTTCTCCAACTGCACTTGCTTGGTAACTTCCGTTGTGTTTTTCAGTAATATCGCGTAAAGCACGAGATGAACTCATATTAGAAACCGTATTTCCTGGTGTTTTACTCAAAACATAATCGGCTACAGCTACCAAAGTGTATTCTTCCCCAAACATTTCGCCATCGTTAGAAATAAACGCAAGTCTATCCACATCTGGATCAACTACAATTCCGAAATCAGCTTTTTCTTCTACAACTAATTTACAGATATCTGTCAAATGCTCTTTTAATGGTTCAGGATTATGAGGAAAATGTCCGTTAGGTTCGCAGTATAATTTCACCACTTCCACACCCATTTGTTCTAGTAAATTTGGAATAATAATTCCTCCAGAAGAATTCACACCATCAACAACCACTTTATATTTCTTCGTTTTTACTAAATCGGCATCTACTAAAGGTAATTCCAACACTTCATCAATATGAATATCCATGTATGAATCGTTAATCGTAACTTCTCCTAATGAATCCACATCGACAAAATCAAATGCTTCTGCTTCAGCAATTTCTAAAATTTTTGCTCCATCAGCTCCACTTAAAAACTCGCCTTTCGCATTTAATAATTTCAATGCATTCCATTGTTTTGGATTGTGCGAAGCGGTTAAAATAATTCCACCATCAGCTTGTTCCATTGGTACAGCAACTTCAACAGTTGGAGTCGTTGATAAACCTAAATCGATTACATCAATTCCTAAACCTAAAAGTGTATTTTGTACTAAATTATGAATCATCGGACCAGAAATACGAGCATCACGACCGATTACTACTTTTAGTTTCCTTCCATCTTCCAACTTCCCACTTCCAGCTTTTAGAAAGGTTCCGTAAGCAGAAGCAAATTTCACAGCATCAACTGGAGTCAGGTTATCTCCTACTTTACCGCCAATAGTTCCACGAATTCCTGATATAGATTTTATTAATGTCATTTTTAAATGTTTAAAAGTTTATGGATTTAAAAATAAAGAAGTAAACCCGCATAAAATACAAATATAAAAAGTTCAGCATTGGATTTCAATAAAACATTCAAAGTTTTTTTTATATATTTACGAAGAATGATTTCCGATTTAGGAAAACCTGAAACTTGAAACAAAACAACTAACAACCTTGAACTATCTCGCTCACATATATCTTTCGGATGAAGATGATTTTATCAAAATTGGAAACTTTATGGCTGATGCGGTAAAAGGAAATCATTTTGAACATTATCCAACAGGTATTCAAATTGGTATTAGATTGCACCGTTTTATTGATAGTTTTACAGATTCTCATCCAATCTACCGACAAAGTAAACATCGCTTGCACGAAAAATTCGGACATTATTCAGGTGTAATTATGGACATTGTGTACGATCATTTCTTAGCTAAAAATTGGAAACAATTTTCTACAACCAAATTAGAAAAATATGCAGATACTTTCTACAAATTACTACAATCAAATTACGATATTTTAACCGAAAAAACACAAAATGCATTGCCTTACATGATACAAACCAATTGGTTAGTATGTTATAAAACTTTAGCAGGATTGGAATTGATTTTATTTCAAATGGATCATCGAACAAAAAATCGAGTAAATATGCCTGCCGCAATGGAAGATATTAAGCTATTTTATGCAGAAATTGAGCAAGAATTTTCTCTTTTCTTTTCCGAATTAGAACAAAATTGTAAAGAAGAATTACTAAAATTAAAACATGAGTTTCATTACAGAAATTAAACTAGCATTAGAAGCCAATGAAAATGTTACTTACGGAAAAAAACAAAGTGATTATTTAAAAAATAATTTTCCGTGTTATGGCATTCCAACTCAAACCAGACGGGAGATTTTAAAAAATCAAGCGACTTTCTATCACGAAGAAATTAAATCTAACTTCAGAAACATTTGTTGGAAATTATACCAATTTCCACATCGAGAAATGCATCAAATAGCCATTGATATCTTCATCAAAGAAATCAAGAAAAACTATCGAGTTGATGATATTTCATTGATTGAAAAACTAATCACTACAAATTCTTGGTGGGACAGTGTAGATACCTTAGCTAAATATGCAGTTGGTGGTTATTTAGAAAAATTTCCAGAAAAAAAGTTCTCAATCATTGAAACATTTTCTAATTCAGAAAATATGTGGTTAAATCGAACAGCAATTATTTTTCAATTGGGTTATAAAGCAAAAACCGATTTTGACCTCTTAATATCCGAATGCGAAAAGCACAAACATTCTAATGAGTTTTTCATTCAAAAAGCCATTGGTTGGGCTTTGCGCGAATATAGCTCTGTAAATCCAAAAGGTGTTTTAGAATATGTAAATTCGACCAATTTAAAACCATTAAGCAAAAAAGAAGCGATAAGAAAGATTATCTAAATTAGTCAATTTTTCAATGTTTCAATCAGCCAAATATTTTGTTTCGCAATTAAATTTACCGTATTTTAGCCATTCCTAATAAAAAATCCCTGTGTTAAAGTTAATACAAAAGATAGCTCAATTTTTCGAACAAAATTTCTCTAAGCTTAAAAGTGTTTTAGAGCCTCGCCAATTTTTATATGTTTCTAGTGTATTAGTTGGACTTTCAGCTGCTTTAGCCGTAATTGTTTTGAAAACTTTCGCACATAATGTCTTTTTGTTTTCACAATATTTAAATAAAGAATTTCACTTACCATACAGTAACAGTACATTGCCAATTATTGGGATTTTATTAACCGTTTTTGTAATTAAAAACTTTTTAAACGGAAACATCGAAAAAGGAACCTCGCAAATTATGTATGCGGTGGCCAAAAAACGAAGTGTCATTCCGGATAAACAAATGTATGCACAAATTATTACGAGTTCGTTAACCGTTGGTATGGGTGGAAGTGCTGGTTTGGAGTCGCCGATTACCATTACTGGTGCAGCGTTTGGAAGTAATTACGCTTTAAAATATAGATTAAGTTATAAAGATAGAACCTTGCTTTTAGCCTGTGGAGTTGCAGCCGGAATTGCAGCAGCTTTCAACGCACCAATTGCAGGTGTTTTATTTGCTATTGAAGTAGTTTTAGCAGAAATTAGTATAACTGCCTTTACTCCTTTGATAATCAGCGCAGCAACAGGTTCAATAGTTTCAATGTTGTTATTAAATGAAGATGCCTTATTTAGTTTTAAATCCATTCAAGATTTTGATTCGAAAAACATTCCGTTTTATATTGTATTAGGAATTCTGTCTGGATTTGTTTCCATCCATTATGCCAGAAACTTTAGAAAAGTAGAGCATTTTTTTGCAACTAGAAGTAAAAATTCATACCGAAAAGCATTATTTGGTGCGATTATTTTAGGTGTTATGATTTTTATTTTTCCAAGTTTATTTGGTGAAGGTTATGAAGGAATTAAATTTTTAGCTGCCAATCAACCTGAAAAATTACTTAACAACACACTTATTGAACGCTTTGAAAATAATAAATGGATTATTTTCGGATTCATTACACTTACACTTTTGTTTAAAGTTTTCGCCACAGGAATTACTTTAGGTGCTGGTGGAAATGGAGGTAACTTTGCTCCTTCTCTTTTCGTAGGTTCGTATTTAGGATTTTCAACAGCTTACTTTTTCAACATGTTAAAAATTACGAATTTACCAATTAGTAATTTCACTTTGGTTGGTATGTCGGGAGTGTTGAGTGGTTTGTTTCATTCGCCGTTAACAGCCATTTTCTTAATTGCGGAAATTACTGGTGGTTATAGTTTAATGGTTCCTTTGATGCTGGTTTCTTCTATTAGTTTTGCGATTTCAAAGCACTTCGAACCCTATTCATTTGACATTAAAAATTTAGCTGATAAAGGGGAAGTTTTCACAGATGATAAAGATAAAAATATCTTACAATCTATTGATGTTAAAAAATTGATTGACAATAATTTTAATCCAGTTACTGAATCTAAAACTTTAGAAGCATTAATTGAAAAAATTGCCGCTTCTGATGATGTGATTTTCCCTGTTTTAAATGACGATAAAAAATTAATAGGTTTAATTTATTTAGACGATATCCGTCCGATTATCTTTTCTGCCTTTAAAGTAAAATACACATCAATAACAGAAGTGATGCAACCGGTTAAAAACAAAGATATTGTAGATTTTGAAGATTCTATCGAAACTATTATGAATAAATTTGAAACCACACAACAACTTATTCTACCAGTTGTGCAAGACAAAATTTTCATTGGTTTTATCTCTAAATCAAATATTTTAGAAAAATACCGCGAGCAATTGAAAGAATTGGTAATTGAGTAATTGTCTATAATTATTCTAATTTTTAATTGTAATAAATGAAAATTCCATTCGAACCTATTCTTTTTAACATTCCTATTAATATTCATTTAATTTTAGAATACTTAGCGTTTTTTTTAGCCTTTAGATATTATGCTTATTTACAAAAACAAAGCACAGATAACATTTCAAAAACAAATAAACTTTCTATAATTTTAGGAGCTATACTAGGCGCTTTTATTGGTTCAAGATTTTGGGCATTATTAGAAAACCCAATTATTCCAACAAATATTACATTCCTAATTACTATGTTAAATTCAAAAACTATTATGGGCGGATTATTTGGTGGTCTTTTAGGTGTTGAAATCGCCAAAAAAATTATTGGTGAAAAACAATCTTCTGGTGATTTATTCCTTTTTCCAATAATTGTTGGAATTTTTATTGGAAGAATTGGTTGCTTTTTATCTGGAATTAATGAATTCACTTACGGAAAAGAAACTACTTTTATGATGGGAATGAATCTCGGTGACGGAATAAAAAGACATCCTATTGCCTTGTATGAATTATTTTTTTTAGTTGTATTGTTTCTGTTTTTCCAAAAACTTAAAAGCAAAAATTTAAAAGCAGGATTATTATTTCAATATTTTATGATTTTATATTTTGCTTTTCGCTTTTGCATTGAATTTTTAAAACCAAATATTTTTTTTATTGGAGGATTAAGCTCTATTCAAATTTTATGCTTAATTTGTCTACTTTATTACCATAAAACCATTTTAAATCTACTCAAAAATGCCCGTTAGAAATTATACTTATTACGATTATACACTAAGTCTTTGTCCAGAATGTTTAAAGCGAATTGATGCTAAAATTGTTTTTGAAAATGATAAAGTTTATATGCTAAAACGTTGTCCTGAACACGGAAATTCAAAAGTATTAATTGCTGACGACATATCCTATTATAAAAATATTCGAAACTATAACAAACCATCTGAAACGCCTTATAAATTTAACACAAAAACAGATTATGGTTGTCCGTATGATTGTGGTTTGTGTCCAGATCACGAGCAACACTCTTGCTTAACTGTAATTGAAGTTACAGATAGATGTAATTTAACTTGTCCAACTTGTTATGCGGGCTCTTCTCCAACTTACGGAAGACATCGAACTTTAGAAGAAGTAAAAAGCATGTTAGACATCATTGTTTTAAATGAAAAAGAACCAGATGTGGTGCAAATAAGTGGTGGTGAACCAACTATACATCCGCAATTTTTTGAGATATTAGATTATGCAAAGTCTTTACCAATTAGGCATTTAATGCTTAATACGAATGGAATTAAAATCGCCAAAGACAAAGAATTTGCTAAATCATTAAAAAATTATGCTCCTGATTTTGAAATTTATTTACAATTTGATTCCTTTGAAAATAGTGTTTTACAAGAATTAAGAGGAGCTGATTTATGGGAAATTAGAAAGCAAGCTCTTGAAAATCTGAACGAATTAAATCTTTCTACTACTTTAGTGGTAACTTTACAAAAAGGTTTAAATGATTGTGAAATTGGGAAAATTATTGAATTTGCTTTACAACAAAAATGTGTGAGAGGCGTAACTTTTCAACCAACTCAAATTGCAGGAAGATTAGAAAATTTCAATCCAGAAACAGATAGAATGACTTTAACCGAAGTCAGAAGAAAAATTTTGGAACAAACCTCTATTTTTAACCCAGATGATTTATTACCTGTACCTTGTAATCCTGATGCTTTAGTCATGGGATATGCTTTAAAATTAGACAATGAAGTTTTTCCTTTAACCAGATATATCAATCCAAATGACTTGTTAGACAATAGTAAAAATACAATTATCTATGAGCAGGATAATGTTTTACAGGAAAAAATGATTGAATTATTTAGCACTGGAAATTCAGTAGAAGTTGCTGAAGAAAATTTAAAATCTATTATGTGTTGTTTGCCTAATATTGATGCTCCTAATTTAGGTTATGACAATTTATTTAGAATTATAATTATGCAATTTATTGATGCTTATAATTTTGATGTTAGAGCAATTAAAAAATCATGTGTTCATATTGTAAATAAAGACAATAAAATAATTCCATTTGAAACTATGAACTTGTTTTATAGAGATGATAAATTAGAAAGATTGGAAGAATTAAGAAATGAAATAAAATTTTAAGATATGATAGCATTAGAAGTTGGAAATTTGAATGGCTTAGTTTTTTTCTTAGTACTAATACTGATTGGCCCTCCTATAATTTTGACCCTAATTGGGTTTGGCATAAAAAAAAATTCTCCTAATTCAGCTAAAACTTTATTCATTTTAGCAGCATTATATTTAGTAATTGGATTAGGAATTTGTGGTTCATTGCTTTCTATGTAGAATTTATTCCATAAAAAAATCCCGTTTAACACGGGATTTTCTTTTTATTCTTCTCTTCTAATAATATACGTATAAAACCATGTAATGGTAAAAGTTGGAATCACATCTGTAAACGGAATTAACTCTTCAATAGTTCCAAACAAACCTGCAATTTTACCTACTGTTCCTTTGTACATAATAACTAAAAGTAATCCTGAAATTGGTGCCCAAATAACATCAATCGGTTCTCCAAAAACAGGAACTATATAAGTTAACATTCCAATTCCATCAAAAATAAGACTTAATAACAGTTTGGATTTTTTATCACTTTTCTTAACAATTGTAGGTTGTGATTCTTGATTCATTAAATTTTAATTTATAAATGTTTACAACACTAATATACAAATTAAATGCCAAGTTTCTATTTTAAAGATTTTCAAATTAATCAAATTTCTCAAATCTGTGTTGATAAAATCTATTTCAATTTACTCTTATAATATTTTCTCAACTTATCTAATTTCGGTGCAATCACATATTGACAATAGCCTTGCTCTTTGTTTTGATTGTAATAATTTTGATGATAATCTTCTG
>JACCDZ010502365.1_pt1 | contig 58721 bp, 60 predicted proteins | sample 7449551 | NCBI WGS metagenome assembly JACCDZ01 (sample SAMN15323452, study PRJNA562643) | freshwater metagenome | isolation source: river surface water | place: USA:Blue River Watershed | collected 2017-08-18 | reverse complement strand
TTTTTTGTCGGCACCTTAATAATTTGCCTCATGGCCCTTAGTGATCTTTTCGATGGAACGATGGCGAGGCTTTCGAGTTCTGGTTCTAGTCGTTGGGGTGGTTTCTTGGATTCAACAATTGATCGAATCACAGACTCTGCGATTTTGTTGGGCGTGAGTTTGTATTTGATTAATCAAGCCGATTCTCTTGCATATGTTGCGATTGCAACCTTGGTAACAGGTTTGCTGGTTCCATACATACGCGCCAAGGCGGAAAGTTTCGGCATTGCATGTTCTGGAGGAATCGCCGAAAGAACGGAGAGATTAATTATTTCTCTTGCGGCTATTGGCTTTGACGGTCTTGGCGTCCCATATGTACTTGCCGTGGGCATGTGGTTACTTGCGATCCTTGGAGTTTTCACCGTTGTTCAAAGAATGTTAATCGTTAAGCGAGCAATCTGAAGTGAAAGATAATCTTTCGGCTTACATTTACTTTGCTGGTTGGCGAATAGTCAGATGGTTACCAGAGGATTGGGCATACAGCCTGGCTTATCGTGTCGCCGATTTACTGGTTAAGCGAAATGGAAAAAGCGTTCAACGGTTGAGAAGTAACCTTTCCAGAACTCAACCCGCTATCACCACTTTAGATCTAGAACTGCTGGTCATTCAAGCGATGCGTTCTTACATGAGGTACTGGTGCGACACCTTTAGATTTCCAGATTGGTCTAAGGAGAAAACTGTAGGAACTGTGCAAGTTACAAATGAACATCTACTGCTGGATGCTATTGCAGCTAAAACCGGTGTAATTGTCGCCCTGCCTCATGCGGGTAACTGGGATCATGCAGGTGCTTATTTCTGCGCAAATGGAATTCAACTTGTCACCGTTGCAGAACGTTTAAAACCCGAAAAACTCTTTTTGAAGTTTCTTGAGTACAGACAAGCTATGGGAATGGAAGTTTTGCCATTAGATGGTCGAGTTTTGGATACATTGACCGATCGTCTTAACGCCGGGGCTTTGGTCGCTTTGGTGGCCGATCGTGATCTATCTCGCTCAGGAATCGATGTGGAGTTCTTTGGGGGGCCAGCCCGAATGCCTGCAGGTCCTGCCTTGTTAGCTCTTCGCACCAAAGCACCACTGATTACCGCTTATGTTTCATATACCGAAACCGGGATTCATATTGACTTCAATAATGTTGTTCTGCCAACTAGTGGTTCCGATAAAGAGAAGGTAGAAGAGATTGTTCAGATGACCGCCAAGTATTTTGAACGGGGTATCTCTGATAATCCAGAGGATTGGCATATGTTGCAGCGAATTTGGATTGACGGCGATTTCAAGGATCGTGCATAGTGTTAACAAGAGCCTTAAAGATTGGAATAGTTTGTCCTTACAGTTGGGATACACCAGGTGGAGTTCAAAACCACATAAGAGACCTTGCTGAATTTTTGATTGCCGCAGGTCATGAGGTTTCTGTTTTAGCGCCAGCGTTAGATGAGACCAAACTGCCTGAATATGTAGTTAATGCCGGAAAACCAATCTCGATCCCATATAACGGGGCGGTTGCTCGAGTTTTGTTTGGCCCCGTTGCATTCGCCCGTGTTCGCCAGTGGATTTCTCATGGTGATTTTGATCTGTTACATCTACACGAACCCGCGATCCCTTCAATATCTTTGTTGGCTTGCTGGGCGGCAGATGGTCCGATGGTCGGAACTTTTCACGCGGCGGCAAAGCGACAGAAGATTATTTTTGCAATTGGCCCGATCCTGGAACCGGCGATCGAGAAGTTATCGGCGCGTATTGCAGTTTCCGAAGCGGCACGACTAACCCTTACGGATCATTTAGATACAGATGCGATCATAATTCCCAACGGTATATATGCAGATCGTTACGCCCACGGAACTGTTCAGGAGAAATGGACTGGAAACTCAGTTGGATTTATTGGTCGATTTGAGGAGCCGCGCAAAGGCCTTAGTGTTTTAGTCGAGGCGCTTCCTGTTATTTCCAGATTTGCACCTGATGTAAAGGTTTTTGTCGCGGGACCTGGCCAGCCTGAAGATGTCATTGAAAGCATTGATCCACAACTTCGTCATAGATTTGAATTCTTAGGAAAAATATCTGAGGAAGACAAAGCTGACTTCATGTCATCGGTTGCATTATATGTCGCACCAAATACCGGGGGGGAGTCATTTGGAATCATCTTGGCGGAAGCTCTCGCTGGAGGTGCATGTGTAGTTGCCAGTGATATTCCAGCCTTTGATGATCTTTTGGGTCATGGTGAGTTTGGCGCGTTGTTTCAATCTGAAAGTTCAACAGAATTAGCAAAGGTTGTGATTGATCTGCTGCGCGATAAGGAGAAGCGGGAAAAGCTTTCACAGGCCGGCAAGAAGCATGCGCAACTCTTTGACTGGAAGGTAGTTGCTCAGCAGATTTACTCCGTCTATGAAATGTCTATCGTAGGTAGCGAAAAGGTTAGATTGGCATCTGACACCCGTCCCTGGAATCGCTTTCTGAACAAGGAAGAGAAGTCATGACAAATTGGGTTTTACTGTTTTTCGTGATTTTGATCAGCACCTGGTACTTAACATTTACCGCTACCCGTTTAGATCGGCTGCACCACAGAGTTGAAACAAGTTGGGCAAATCTAGATGTCCTTCTTCAAAAGAGAGCTGCCGTTGCCTTAGAGATTGCACACAGCGATATTGCAGATCCCGCATCATCGGTGTTGTTGACATCAGCGGCTTACCAAGCACGTGATGCCGATATTCAAAATCGCTCTCAGGCCGAGAGTGGTTTGTCGGGTGCGTTGGGATTACTACTTGAGGATTCAGAGCATTTGGCAACAGCTGCAGATAGCGCTTTATTGACGGAACTTTCTGGACTAACTGACAAAATTCGAGTGGCAATCGCTATCCACACAGATGCGGTAAACCGCACCCAAATGGTTCGTAGCAAGTTTATTGTTCGTCTTTTTCGACTAGCTGGAACTGCGCCACTTCCTATCACATATGAGTTTGAGTCCGATGTCCTCTAAAAAAGTACTTTCTTTAATTTTGCTCGCAGCTTCTGTGATTACTGGATGCTCTGCCGTTTCTAACCTGCTTCCTGAAAAGAAAGCTACAAGTGTTCTTAGTGGACGGGTTGGCGTCGATGGACCGGTACTTGCCGTAAAGATTGATGACACCAATGCGGCACATCCCCAAATTGGTGTGGAGGATGCCGAAATTGTTTACATAGAACAGGTTGAAGGCGGACTTACTAGATTGGCTGCAATCTTCTCGACTGTGATTCCGCAACGTGTCGGACCTGTCCGCAGTGCTCGCATTTCAGATATCGATATTTTGAGTCAGTTTGGAAGAGTTGCATTTGCCTATAGCGGCGCTCAAAGAAAGTTGCTGCCGGTAATTGCTGCTGCAAATCTGGAGGACTTAGGAGCTCAACGACAAAGTCCTACTATTTTTACAACCGATCCAAATCGCAATCAACCATATGCCATGGTTCTTCGTGCAGATCTTCTGATGCAAAAAGTTTACGAAAAAGGTTTAGCTGTCGATAGTGCCAAGAACATTGGCTTTACCTTTGGTGACGCACCTAATGGCGGAAAGGCAATCATTAAAGCTGTTATGGATTGGCCAGCAGCGACATATTCGGCCCAGTGGTCTGAGAATGAAACACGTTGGCTCCTGTCTCATAACGGTAATTTAAATCTTGCAGAAAGTGGGGTTGTACTTGGGCCCACCACAATGGTTATTCAACTAGTAAAGATTTCTCCATCTGAATATGGTGACAAGTTCGGTGGAGTAACTCCGCTTTCTGAAACCATTGGTACAGGTAAGGCTTACATTCTTCGAGATGGTCAGGTTTTTACTACACAATGGAATAGAGCCTTTCCAGATAGTGGAACAACCTTTACTTTGCCTGATGGGTCGCTCATGAACTTCGCACCAGGTCAGATTTGGGTGGCATTAACCGACCGTGAGCCTGAATTCACGTGGCGCGTTGCTGAAAAGACGAAGTAGGATTGGGCTCTATCTTTCGATTGAAGCGGAGTAATAAATCATGGCTGAAGTAACTGGCACCGGTCGCGTTAAGCGCGGAATGGCTGAAATGCTTAAGGGTGGCGTCATCATGGATGTCGTTAACGCTGAACAAGCAAAGATCGCTGAAGATGCCGGTGCTGTAGCTGTGATGGCGCTAGAGCGAGTGCCTGCAGATATTCGCGCTCAAGGTGGAGTTGCTCGCATGTCAGATCCTGACATGATCGAAAAGATTCAAGCCGCGGTTTCAATTCCGGTGATGGCTAAGGCTCGTATTGGCCACTTTGTAGAGGCTCGAGTTCTTGAGTCTTTAGGCGTCGATTACATCGACGAGTCAGAGGTATTAACTCCAGCTGATTACGTTAACCACATTGATAAGTTTGATTTCACAGTTCCATTTGTTTGTGGCGCAACTAATTTAGGTGAGGCGCTACGCCGCATTAATGAAGGTGCAGCAATGATTCGCTCAAAGGGCGAGGCGGGCACTGGAGATGTTTCCAATGCGATGCAGCACATGCGAATGATCGGTGGCGAGATTCGTCGTCTTTCATCATTGCGCGAGGATGAGCTGTATGTTGCAGCCAAGGAGCTTCAAGCCCCATACGAACTTGTAAAGGAAGTTGCTGAGACTGGAAAGCTTCCAGTTGTTCTCTTTACAGCTGGCGGAATTGCAACCCCAGCTGATGCTGCATTAATGATGAGCATGGGCGCTGATGGCGTCTTTATTGGTTCTGGAATTTTCAAATCTGGAAACCCTGCTCAACGTGCAGCTGCATGTGTAAAGGCGACAACTTTCTGGGATGACCCAAAGGTGATCGCTGATGCATCCCGTGGCTTAGGCGATGCCATGGTCGGTATCAACGTTGCAGATCTTCCAGCACCGCACCGCCTTTCAGAACGTGGTTGGTAATTTCTCAATCAATGAAGGTTGGAGTTTTAGCTCTTCAAGGTGATGTTCGCGAACACATCTCTTCCTTACTTGCATGCGATGTTGAAGCTGTAGCAGTACGACGTGCACAAGAGATAGAGAGCATTGATGCCCTTGTTTTGCCTGGGGGAGAGTCAACAACTATCGCTCAACTTGCTGAGGTATTTGGGATCTTTAATCTCATTAAACACAAGATCAGCAGTGGAATGCCGGTGTATGGATCCTGCGCAGGAATGATTCTGCTTGCAGATCAGATTTTAGATGCAAAGGTTGGACAGAAAACTTTTGGTGGATTAGATATCACAGTCAGAAGAAATGCCTTTGGTCGTCAGGTTGATTCATTTGAATCAGATATCGCCTTTAGTGATGGATCTGATCAAGCTATTCGTGCGGTATTTATTCGTGCGCCTTGGGTTGAGAAAATTGGACCAACCATTGAGGTGCTTGCATCCGTGGATTCTCACCCAGTGGCTGTACGTTCCAAGACCGCCCTTGCCACCTCATTCCACCCCGAATTAACGGGAGACAATCGAATTCATCGATACTTTATTGAGCGAGTGGCTCGTCCTGCACTTGAGAAGGTAAAGTAAGGGCTCTAACAAGGGTATTAAATTTAGCTAGGTGAGGTGAAGCCATGTCAGGCCATTCCAAGTGGGCTACGACAAAGCATAAGAAGGCGATCATTGATAGTCGTCGTGCAAAAGTTTTTGCAAAGCAGATCCGAGCCATTGAAGTAGCGGCACGCAATGGTGGCGCTGACATGGATGGCAATCCAACGTTATTTGATGCCGTTGCAAAGGCGAAGAAATCTTCTATGCCTTCAGACAATATTGAACGTGCCATTAAGCGCGGTGCAGGACTCGAGGCCGGCGCTAAAGACTGGATCACAATCATGTACGAGGGCTACGGTCCTAACGGAGTTGCGATCATGATTGAATGTTTATCAGATAATCGAAATCGTTCGGCATCTGAAGTTAAGGTCGCTGTCACCCGTAACGGTGGTTCGATGGCAGATCTTGGCTCCGTCTCCTACCTCTTCAACCGTAAAGGCGTGGTTATCGTCAAGAAGGACGGAACTCTTACCGAGGATTCAATTCTGGAAGCGGTGTTAGAAGCAGGTGCTGAAGAGGTAAATGATCTTGGTGAGGCCTTTGAAATTGTCAGCGAACCGGTCGATCTAGTACCGGTTAGAACCGCGCTGCAAGCTGCTGGAATTGATTATGAATCTGCCGACTCCTCCTTCCTTCCATCAATGAGCATTCCTTTAGATGCCGATGGCGCTAAAAAGGTCTTTGAATTAATCGATGCGATTGAAGAGCTTGATGATGTTCAGAATGTTTACAGTAACTTCGATGTTTCCGATGAAGTTATGGCGAGCCTCGATTAGGGCTTAGTTACTTCGCCTTAGGCTTAAACATTCATTCAACAAGAAAGAACGAGGCCGCTAATGAGAGTTTTGGGTGTAGACCCTGGCCTTACTCGTTGCGGCGTTGGCATCGTTGATGGCGCGGTAGGTTCACCAATCTCTCTTGTTGAAGTAGGAGTAATTCTGACTCCAGTGGAATCTCCACTTGAACAAAGGCTTTTAGATTTGGATCAACAGTTGTCCCAATGGATCAATATGTGGAAGCCAGATGTGATCGCTGTCGAGCGGGTTTTTTCGCAGCACAATGTGCGAACAGTTATGGGTACAGGGCAGGCTGCCGGCATCGCTTTGTTGTTGGCAGCTAAGGCTGGAATTCCTGTAATGATGCACACCCCATCTGAAGTAAAAGCATCAGTAACCGGAAGCGGTCGCGCTAACAAGGCCCAGGTCGCTCAGATGGTTCAAAAAATCTTGAACCTTGAAACAATTCCAAAACCAGTTGATGCCACAGATGCTCTTGCACTTGCTATTTGCCATATCTGGCGAGGCGGTGGCAACACCCGATTAGCACTGGCGGTCGCGGCGGAGCAATCACGTTTAAAGAAGTTGAGAGCAAAATGATCTCCTTATTATCCGGAACCGTCAGAGCAATTAACACAGATCGTTTGGTAGTTGAGGTTGGTGGATTTGGTTTATCTGTTCTGGTTACACCTGCGACCACCACTCAATTGACGCTAGGTTCTCAAATACAACTTTTCACATCTTTGGTTGTTCGAGAAGATTCATTAACTCTCTTTGGATTTGTAAATGAAGAGTCTCGAACCCTTTTTGAATTAGTGCAAACCGTTTCAGGAATCGGACCAAAGGTAGCCCTTTCCATACTTGGGTCACTTACTCCAGAAGATCTAGCCAGAGCTATCTCACAGGAGAATGTAGGAGCAATTGAAAAGGTGCCTGGTATCGGCCACAAGGGTGCTCAGAGATTAATCCTTGAACTAAAGGGAAAGCTCAGTGATCTATCTACCGCCCAGCAGTACAAAGCACATCAACCCGCATGGAGAGAGCAGCTATCTAGCGCCTTGGTTTCACTGGGTTTTTCTCCTAAAGAGTCAGATGCAGCCATTTCAAATGTTGTCTCGAGCTTACAGGCCGATGGAATTGATGCATCAAATCTTGAGTTAAGTGAGTTGTTAAAGTTAACTCTTGCAAGTGGAAAGAGTTCACGTGGCTGATGATCGTTTAGTAACCCCTCAGATAAAGAGTGAAGAGTCTGCGCTAGAGCACGCGCTACGCCCTAAGTCGCTGAATGATTTTATTGGTCAACACCGAGTCCGCGAACAGATCGATGTTTTACTTACGGCAGCTCGTCACAGAAATTCTCCGGCCGATCACATTCTGCTTTCAGGCCCACCTGGTTTAGGTAAAACAACTTTGGCTTTGATTCTTGCAAGCGAGATGAACGCTCCGATTCGAATAACGAGCGGTCCTGCGATAACTCACGCAGGCGATCTTGCAGCGATTCTTTCTTCTCTAGTTGAAGGTGAAATCCTATTTCTCGATGAGATTCACCGTTTGCCAAGACCAGCTGAAGAGTTGCTGTATTTGGCAATGGAGGATTTCCGCGTGGATGTCATAGTTGGTAAGGGACCCGGAGCAACGGCGATTCCGTTGCAACTTCCTCATTTCACTTTAGTAGGAGCAACAACACGAGCCGGATTGTTACCAAGCCCATTACGTGATCGATTCGGATTTACTGCGCATTTAGATTTTTATAATGAGGAAGATATCGCGCAAGTCATTTCTCGAAGCTCAGAACTTTTGAAGATAACAATTGATGAGAAAGCTGTTGTTGAAGTTGCAGGTCGATCTCGAGGAACACCTCGAATCGCAAATCGTCTTCTGAGACGAGTGCGTGACTATGCCCAAGTCCAGGGCTCCTCCACCATTTCATTAATTGATGCACGAGCTGCTCTAGAGATGTATGAAGTTGATGAGCTGGGTCTTGACCGATTAGATCGAGCGGTTTTGATCGCCCTTATAGAAAGATTTAACGGGGGACCGGTAGGTCTATCAACCTTGGCTATCGCAGTTGGTGAAGAGGTCGAGACCGTTGAATCGGTTGCTGAGCCTTTCCTGGTACGAAACGGCTTTATGGCCAGAACCCCGCGTGGCCGGGTAGCTACCGCACAAGGGTGGCGTCATATAGGACGAACACCACCTGCTGAAATAGCCACGCTTTTCGACTTACCCGCATCTGACGCCTAGACTCTGCGCTTATGTCTACAACTAATAAGCCAGTAAAGACGGCTTCCCGCCCAACCCGAACCTTGGCGATTCTCGCCCTCGTGCTCGTTGCAATGGCAAGCCTTGTCTTCATTCAGGGATCAACATCGGTTCGCTTAGGTCTCGATCTTCGCGGTGGAACTTCAGTTACCTTGCAACCTCGTATTGCACCAGGTGATGAAGGAAAGGTAACCAATGAAGCGATTGATCAAGCGGTATCAATCATTCGCCAACGTGTTAACTCACTTGGTGTTGCCGAATCTGAGGTTGCGGCCCAAGGAAGTGGAACCAATCGCCAGATTGTGATTTCAGTTCCAGGTGATACTGGTCGTCGAGTTGTTGAGCTTGTTGGTCAGACAGCTGAACTTCGATTCCGCCAGGTTCTTGCCTCTGCTTCAGGTATCCCTGCCGCGGCAGATTCTGCTGCAACGCCAGCTGCTGGTGTGAGCGCAGAAGTAAATGCAAAGTTCGCAGCTCTTGATTGCACTAAGTCTGAAAATCTTCAGGGAACTGGTGCTGATGCACCGACAGATACTTTGGTTGCGTGTGATCGCGCTGGTGGAACAAAGTACATCTTGGCACCAGCCGAAGTTCTAGGTCGTCAGATCTCTAAGGCATCTGCAGGTCTTGATACTCAGGCGGGTAGCGCATGGTTTGTAAGCCTTACCTTTAACAATGAAGGAACATCGGCTTTCGGTGCACTTACTTCACGTGTTACATCTCTTCCAGAGCCAACTAACCAAGTAGCAATCGTTCTTGATGGCTTAGTTGTTTCAGCCCCTCGAATTACCGAAGCAATTCCTTCAGGAAATGCTCAGATCACAGGAAGCTTTACTCAGCTAGAAGCTCAGGATCTTGCAAATGTTTTGAAGTACGGTGCACTTCCTCTTGCATTTGACCGCGGAGAAGTTCAGCAAGTTTCACCAACACTTGGCGCTGATCAACTTGATGCAGGCTTACTTGCAGGTGCTTTGGGTCTGTTACTAGTTGTTCTCTTCACACTTTTGTATTACAGAGCCCTTGGTTTTGTAACAGTCGGCTCACTCGCTATTGCAGGTTTGATGCTTTACCTGCTCTTCCTTCTTCTGGGTGAGTGGATCGGCTTCACATTGACCCTTGCAGGCATTGCGGGTGCGATTGTTGCGATTGGTGTAACCGCCGACTCCTTTATCGTCTACTTTGAACGTGTACGAGATGAGATGCGTGAAGGTAGAACCTTGCGAACAGCGGCGGAAACCGGTTGGGTCCGTGCTCGTCGCACCATCTTAGTTGCTGACTTTGTTTCCATGATTGCAGCGGTTCTGCTGTATGTCTTCTCAGTGGGTGGCGTTAGAGGATTTGCTTTCACCCTTGGATTAACAACGATCATCGACTTGATCATTATTTTCTGGTTCACAAAGCCTGCATTGGTTCTTGTCTCTAGAAGTAAGTTCTTTAACTCAGGACACTCGCTCTCAGGATTTTCTCCAAAGAGCCTAGGTATGTCCGTTGCGAAGGAGGCATAACATGTCGAAATTATCTGGTCTTGGTGGTCGTCTATATCGTGGAGAAACTTCGGTTAACTTCATTGGTCGTCGTCGCACCTGGTACATGGTTTCCGCCGTTTTTGTTCTGATCTCTATCGGCTCATTGGCTGTTCAGGGGCTGCAACTTGGTATCGAGTTCAAGGGTGGCTCATCCTTCACCGTTACAACTACTAACCCTTCTGTAACTGATGCACGCGAGGCTGTTGAAGAAGCAGGCGTCAATGGAGAAGCGATCATTCAGGTTCTTGGTGATAACAAGGTTCGCGTACAAACTGGTTCGCTAGAGACTGCGCAAAATGATGCGGTGCAGGATGCTCTTGCTGCGAAATTCTCTGTCTCTGTAGGTTCAATCGATACGCAAATCATTGGCCCATCATGGGGTAAGGAAATTACCCGCAAGGCGCTCTATGGATTGTTCGGCTTCTTGCTTGTAGTAATGATCTACCTTGCGATGGCGCTTGAGCCAAAGATGGCGATTGCTGCGATCGTTGCGGTTGTTCACGACGTTTTCATTACCGTTGGTATTTATGCGCTTGTCGGATTTGATGTCACCCCAGCAACGATTATTGGTTTTTTAACCATTCTTGGTTATTCGCTGTATGACACCGTGGTTGTTTTTGACAAGGTACGTGAAAACACAAAGTCGATTACCTCATCATCGACAAAGACTTACTCTCAAGCGGTCAACCTTGCTGTTAATCAGACGATTGTTCGCTCAACCAATACATCCATCGTGGCCTTGCTACCTGTTGCCTCAATTCTCTTTGTAGGAGCAGGCTTGCTAGGTGCTGGAACATTGAAGGATCTTTCATTGGCACTGTTTATCGGTTTGATTGTTGGTACTTACTCTTCCATTTTCATCGCGCCACCTGTCTTGGCACAGCTTCGCGAAAAGGAGCCAGCGATGCAGGCTCTTTCAAAGCGAGTTAATGCACGCGGTGGATCAACTGCAGAAGTCTCAACAACACCAGTTGCAGCGGTCAATGGACGCGGTCCACGCAATCAACCAAAGCGTAAGGGTCGTAAGTAAGGTCTTTTGTGGATACCTTGATAGCACCTGTAATTAGTGCTCTCAAGGAAAACCATGCCTCGGTAAATGGGGATGAGGTATCACGTGCATTTGAAGTTGCACGTGATGCCCATGAAGGACAGCTGCGAAAATCTGGCGAACCTTACATAACCCACCCTGTTGCAGTGGCTGAAATCTTGGCCAACCTGGGTTTAGATCCCGCGACAGTTATCGCTGCCTTGCTCCACGACACAGTTGAGGATACACAATACTCATTAGCTCAACTTCGTTCCGATTTTGGCGATGAGATTGCAAATCTTGTCGATGGTGTTACCAAGTTAGACAAATTAACTTATGGTCCAACGGCAGAGGCCGAAACAGTACGCAAGATGGTGATTGCGATGTCCAGAGATATTCGTGTCCTGGTGATCAAGCTAGCGGATCGCTTACACAACGCCCGTACATGGAAATACGTTTCCCCAGAAAGTGCGAGCAGAAAAGCCCGCGAAACCTTGGATATTTATGCACCACTAGCTCACCGACTTGGAATGAACGCGATCAAATGGGAGCTAGAAGACCTTTCCTTTGAGGTTTTAGAGCCAAAGAAATTTGAAGAGATATCCCGATTAGTTGCAGAGCGATCTCCATCTCGCGACAAACTAACTGAGGAAGTAATTGAATCAGTCAAAGCGGATTTATCACGCGATAATATTGAATCTACAGTTACGGGACGAAAGAAGCATTTCTTCTCTGTCTATCAGAAGATGGTTGTTCGCGGACGTGAGTTCAATGACATCTACGACTTGGTGGGAATTCGCGTATTAGTAAATGATGTTCGTGATTGCTATGCGGTCCTAGGTTCAATTCACGCTCGATGGAGTCCGGTGCCAGGGCGCTTTAAAGATTACATCGCTATGCCAAAGTTCAATCTTTATCAATCTTTGCACACCACTGTTATAGGCCCGACTGGTAAAGCGATCGAAATCCAGATTCGCACATATGACATGCACGCTCGTGCAGAGTTCGGTATCGCTGCGCATTGGAAGTACAAGCAAGGCCCAGAAAACTCTGATTCATCACCTGAGATGTTATGGCTTCGTCAATTACATGAATGGCAGAAGGAGACTGAGGATCCATCTGAATTCCTTGAAGCGTTGCGCTTTGATTTAGGTTCACCCGAAGTCTTTGTATTCACTCCAAAGGGAAGCGTTGTTGCACTTCCTGGTGGGTCAACTCCAGTTGACTTTGCATTCTCAGTCCATACCGATGTAGGACTTCGATGCGCAGGTGCGAAGGTAAATGGTCGGTTAGTACCTTTGGAGTCACGATTAAACAATGGAGATGTTGTAGAGATCGTTACCAACAAAAGCGAGTCAGCTGGACCGAGCAGAGATTGGCTTAACTTTGTGAAGAGCCCGCGCGCTCGATCAAAGATCAAGGCTTGGTTTAGCAAAGAACGTCGCGAAGAGGCTATTGATGCAGGACGCGAATCTATCGCTCGACAAATGCGTAAGGCGGGACTGCCGCTGCAAAAGATCTTTGCTGGCCATTCACTTCTTGAGCTAGCTCACGATCTACGGTATTCAGATATCGAAGGTTTGTACTCTGCTGTGGGGGATGGGCATGTCTCAGCAGCATCTATCATCGACAAACTTGTGGCTTCGATGGGTGCTGAGGATTCCCATCCTGAACCGACGATGGATGTTTTACCTAACCGAGCTCCAACAACCCGTCGTTCAAGTAATGCGGTAGATGTTGAAGGTACCGATGATGTTTTAGTTAAGTTAGCGCGATGCTGTACACCTGTTCCAGGCGATGTGATCATGGGTTTCATCACTAAAGGAAGTGGCGTTTCAATTCACCGTGCAGATTGCACAAACGCCTCTGATCTTCAAAAGCATCAAAGTGATCGTGTGGTCAATGTGAAATGGCGAACTGGTGCCGCTTCGATTTTCTTGGTCAATATTCAAGTAGAAGCATTAGATCGTGCATCTTTGTTAGCCGATGTGACGCGCACACTTTCTGAGCAACATGTAAACATTCTCAGCGCCGCGGTAAGCACATCCAAGGATCGCACAGCCTTTTCACGCTTTACCTTTGAAATGGCCGATGCCACCCACCTAGATGCAGTGTTGGCGGCGGTTCGCGGAATCGAAGGTGTTTACGATGTTTACAGGACAACTAATAATTAACGGCAATTAGTTAAAAAATTAGTTGAACTCAGCAAGACCCTTTTCAGCTTCAGCTAGCCACACCTTACGGGCTGCAGCAGATTCAGATGCTTCTGTTGCCTTCTTGGTGTTTCCACTAGCTGCAAACTTTGCAGCAGCCTTTTCATAATTTGCGATCGACTCGGTCAGCTGTGCAACAACCTCTTGTGCTCGTTTCTTGGCAGCTGGATCTGTTTTGCGCCAGATCTCAGCCTCTGCCTCTTTAATCGCTGATTCAACCGCTGCTACACGTGCATCAAGAGCTGCTCGCTTATCGCGGTGTGTCATTCCGATTCGCTCCCAAGAGCGCATCAGATCATTCAGGTTCTTTCGAGCCTCTTTCACATCTGAAATTGGTAGCAACGCTTCGATAGCCGGTAACAGCTCTTCGCGCTTTGCAAGGTTTGCAGCCATTGTTACATCGCGCTTTTCAAGATCAGCATTTTTTGCGGTGAAGAATTGATCCTGAGCAGCTTTGAAACGAGCCCAAAGCTTTGCATCATCATTTTTCTTTCCGCGTCCAGCTGCCTTCCATTGATCCATAAGCGCCTTAAAACGCTTTGCAGTTGGAACCCATTCAGTTGAGGTTGCTAGTTTTTCAGCCTCTTCAACAATCTTCTTCTTCGCTTCGGCTACTACAGATTGAGTTGCTTCAAGGGATGCAAAATGTGTACGACGTCGCTTATCAAACTTGTTTCGAGATGATGAGAAACGCTTCCAAAGATCAGCATCCGTCTTCTTCTCTAGGCGAGGAGCTGCCTTCCATTCATCCAATAGAACCTTTAGGCGATCACCTGTTGCTTTCCAGCTTTCAGAAAGTGCTAGTGATTCCGCTTCTGCAACGATCTTTTCCTTTTCAACAAGAATCTGTTCGCGACGAGCAGCCTTTGCTGCGCTCTCTGCCGCCTTCTTCGCTTCATACGCCTCGCGGTGGCCTTCAATCAATGGTTCGATCTGCTCAACAGAGACCGCTAAAGCATCGAGATCGCCGACTCCATTTAACTCTTTAACCTGATCGCGCAACTTCTTTACAGCAGCATATGCATCTGATGGCACCATTGCACCGCTCTTAATGCGAGCTGCCAGAAGTGCAACTTCTCCAGCTAAGACTTCGAACTTGCGAACGAAGTAAGCCAGAGCTTCCTCTGGACTTTTGCCTGGATATGAACCAACAGGCTTTTCCCCTTGAGGAGTACGTACATAAACTGTTCCATCCTCTGCTACTCGACCAAATGCCGAAGGATCTCCGATTAACGCACTTGCAGCGCTAGCCTGGTGTGGGAAATTCATATCTGTCATGAGAGTGATCCTTTCAGCGCGTTACCTTTTTCATAAGGCTCGCTATATGTATGCGTTGCTCAGAAGTTTTGTAGCCTCTAAGCGTGGGTCGAGTGTGGATTGGTAGGTCAAAAGGTACCCTGTCTCATGGTTCGAGCGTCAATCGGGCCACAATTGAGCGTGAAATTCGGGGGTGGGGAGATTGCTGATCGACTCATTTGCCGCGCCTATGTTTGCCACCAACTGTTGGGTTCTGGCACCGGGCAAAGACAGTGAGTGCGTTGTTATCGATCCGGGAATGCCCGATGTTTCTCATCAATTAGAAGAGATCCTGTCTCGCCACAACCTAAAGCCGGTAGCGATCATTGCAACCCACGGCCATCTAGATCACACCTTTTCTATTCAACCGATCGCCGATGGGTACTCAATTCCCGCTTACATCCACAGCGAGGATCGCGCATATCTCACTGCTCCAGAGAAATTGTTGAGCGCTGAGTTTTCATCAACCGTTGCTGACATGAATTTTGCTGAGCCAATTGAGGTACGAGAGCTTCGCAATGGTGAGCTCTTTGACATTGTAGGTCTTTCCTTCAGAGCGATTCATGCGCCTGGTCATACCCGCGGTTCATTGATGTTTGAGGTGGATGATGAGGTATTAATCAGCGGGGATGTGCTCTTTGCTGGTTCTATAGGCCGAACAGATCTGCCTACTGGATCTGCAAAGGAGATGGAAGAAACGTTGCGAAAAAAGGTAGCTCCTTTGTCAGATCATTTGCAAGTTTTGCCCGGACATGGTCCAGAAACGACAATGGCATTTGAAAAGAAAAACAACCCTTATCTGAAGAGTTTGGTAGGTCGGCACTAATGGCACAACAGAAAATTACAGCGCCTAAGGGCGTAAGTGAGTACACGCCACCGCGTTCAAGCGCCTTTGAATTTGTTCGTGACTCCTTAATTGCACCGGCAAGTAAGGCGGGCTATAAGTTAATTGAGCTTCCAGTCTTTGAAGATACCGATCTTTTTAAACGTGGTGTTGGTGAGTCAACAGATGTTGTTTCTAAAGAGATGTACACATTTGAAGATAGAGGTGGCCGTTCAATTACCTTGCGCCCTGAAGGAACAGCTGGAGTTATGCGTTCTGTCATTGAACATGGTTTAGACCGAGGACAACTGCCGGTCAAGGTTTGGTACTCGGGACAATTTTTTAGAGCAGAGCGTCCTCAAGCGGGGCGTTACCGTCAGTTCTATCAGGTCGGAATTGAAGCGATTGGCTTAGATGATCCAGCTATAGATGCTGAAGTAATCGCGATAGCAGATGCTGGATTCAAAGCGATTGGGCTAAGTAAGTATCGTTTGGAAATTACCTCATTAGGTGATGCGCAATCCCGAGCGGCGCACCGAGTTGATCTTTTGAAATTTATCGCCACCCTTGATTTAGATGAAGATACAGCAGCGCGTGCAGCAATAAATCCGCTTCGACTCTTTGATGACAAACGTGAAGAGATGAAAAAGGCGATGCAGGATGCCCCGTTGTTGATCAACTATCTCTCTGAACAATCACGTGAACATTTTGGTCAGGTCATTAAGTATTTAGATGCTCTAGGTATTTCATACACCCTCAATCCACGAATGGTTCGCGGTTTGGATTACTACACCGGAACAACATTTGAGTTTGTTCATGAGCTATTGGGAGCCCAATCTGGAATTGGTGGTGGTGGACGCTACGACGGATTGATGGAGCAGTTGGGTGGACAGTCGCTATCTGGAATCGGTTTTGGTTTGGGTGTTGATCGCGCCCTACTGGCCGCTGAGGCTGAGGGTGTGATTGGCTCGGATGCATTTGTGTCAGATCTATTCATCATTCCACTTGGGGAAGGTGCAAAGCTTCAAGCGCTAACAATCGCTTCATCCCTTCGATTAAAGGGCAAGGTTGTTGAAATCGCATTCGGAGATCGCGCCCTCAAAGGAGCTATGAAGGGTGCCGACAAGAGTGGTGCCACATATGTCATTGTTTTAGGTGAATCCGAGATTTCAACTGGCTCAGTTGAGTTAAAAGAGATGAAAACCGGCGCTTCAACCTCGGTTAAGATTGACTCATTGTTCGAAGCACTAGAAAAGTAGAATTAGGAAGAGAAAATGTTGCGTACTCATGATGCTGGTTCACTGCGTAAATCCAACGCAGGTCAAACCGTAACTTTGGCGGGGTGGGTATCTCGTCGTCGTGACCATGGTGGAGTTGCATTTATTGATCTTCGTGATGCCTCAGGTTCTGTTCAGGTCGTCATTCGCGATGAAAAGGTTGCCGGATCATTACGTGCTGAGTGGTGCTTGCTGATCACAGGAGAAGTAGTTGCTCGTCCAGCTGGCAATGAGAATACAAATATTGCAACAGGCGAGATCGAGATCATGGGGGATACCGTTGTGGTTCTCTCAGAGGCGGCGCCATTGCCATTTCCAGTCGATAGCGGTGATGACACCGAGATCAATGAAGAGGTTCGCCTGCGTTACCGTTATCTAGATCTTCGTCGCGAAAAGCCAGCCCACAACCTACGACTTCGCTCAAAGGTGACTTCAACAATTCGACGTGTCATGGAGGATGAGAGTTTTCTTGAGATTGAAACCCCGTATCTCACCCGTTCAACTCCAGAAGGTGCACGAGATTTCTTGGTCCCGGTTCGCTTGCAGCCAGGTTCTTGGTACGCGCTACCGCAATCACCACAGCTGTTTAAGCAGCTGCTGATGGTTGCAGGTATGGAAAAGTATTATCAAATTGCACGTTGTTTCCGAGATGAAGATTTCCGTGCAGATCGACAACCTGAGTTCACTCAATTAGATATTGAGATGTCCTTTATCGATCAAGAGGATATTTTGGCTGTCGCAGAAAAGATTGTGGCTCGCGTATGGAAGGAAGCGGTTAACTACGACATCCCTCTTCCACTAAGGCGCATGACTTATGCCGATGCGATGACGAATTATGGATCTGACAAACCAGATTTACGTTTTGGAAATAAGTTAGTTGATTTAACCGCATTCTTTGCCAACACCCCATTCCGCGTTTTCCAGGCTCCATATGTAGGTGCGGTTGTCATGCCTGGGGGAGCAGCATCTGCTCGTCGTGAACTTGATGCGTGGCAAGATTGGGCCAAGGCACGTGGTGCAAAGGGTCTTGCTTACATTCTCGTTAATGAGGATGGAACACTTGGTGGACCAGTTTCAAAAAATATTTCCGAAGAAGAAACCGCAGGCGTTGTAGGTGCAGCGGGAGCAAAGCCAGGGGATGCGATCTTCTTCGCAGCTGGTGAAAGAACGGCTTCATTAAATCTTTTGGGTGCTGTTCGTTTGGAAATTGGAAAGCGTTGCAATCTGATTCCAGATGGTCAGTGGGAGTTTTTATGGGTCGTGGATGCACCAATGTTTGAACCAACAGATGATGGTGGATGGACAGCGGTCCACCACCCATTCACAGGTCCAAAGCCTGAGTTTGCTTCAACCTTCAAATCTGATCCTGCATCAGCTTTGGCATATGCCTATGACATTGTGTTGAATGGAACTGAATTAGGTGGCGGATCTATCCGTATCCATGATCGGAATATCCAAAAGGATGTTTTCTCAGTTATTGGTTTGAGTGATGAGGAAGCGAACAGCAAGTTCGGATTCTTATTGGAAGCCTTTAATTATGGTCCACCTCCACATGGTGGAATCGCTCTCGGCCTTGATCGAGTGTGTGCATTATTGACCGGTTCGGATTCAATTAGAGAAGTTATCGCCTTCCCTAAGACAGCTAGTGGCGGAGATCCATTGACTGGCGCACCGACTCCAATTACTCCTGCTCAACGCAAGGAGAGTGGAATTGATTGGGTGCCACAACCGAAAAGCCCACAAGAGAGTTAAGGGTTCAGGTAGGCTAACAACATGGGTCCAGGTGGAATTGCAACAATAATCGCAGCCTCGTCATTGGCTGTCATCTCAATCGCGATCGCTTATGTGGTCGTAAGAGTTGGGCGTTTAATTGATGAGGCGAGAGCCTCTCTTAAGGCGCTCACCGATGAGACGGCACCTTTGATCGACGAGGTCCACACAACGGTCACTTTGGTAAATGGCCCCCTTCACAGCATTAATCGCGTGAGCAAAAACATCGAAGAGATGAGCGAAAAGGTGAGTGAAGCAACTCAAGGTTTTATGAATAAGAACGGCTCTGCGGTCAAGGTTGCAGGAGCTCTCTTGTCAGCGGCACAGATGAACAAGGGCCGTGCTAAGAAGAAGAAGGCTGAGTGAATCTAACTAGTGGAATCCGCCGAGATCCGTTCGCGCTGGCTGCGCTTCTTTGAATCTGACAATCGCCAAGGTCTAACACATACCGTCGTTCCATCGGCATCATTAATCGCTGATGATCCAAACCTTCTTCTCGTTAACGCCGGAATGGTGCCCTTCAAGCCATACTTTTTAGGTGAAGTTACCCCACCATACAAGCGAGCAACTTCTGTTCAGAAATGTGTGCGCACCTTAGATATTGATGAGGTTGGAAAAACAACCCGTCACGCCTCATTTTTCCAGATGTGCGGAAACTTTTCTTTTGGCGATTACTTCAAAGAGGGTGCGATCGCACTGGCTTGGGAGCTTCTGACCCGTCCAATCGCTGATGGGGGTTACGGATTCCCTGAAGAAAAGTTGTGGGTGACTGTTTACCTTGATGATGATGAAGCGGCAGATATCTGGCACAAACAAATAGGTGTGCCAAAGGAGCGAATTCAACGTCGCGATATGGCGGACAATTTTTGGTCTATGGGAGTTCCAGGGCCTTGTGGTCCTTGTTCAGAGATTTACTATGACCGAGGTCCGGCATACGGTGTTGAAGGCGGACCGATCGCCGATGAAAACCGTTACCTCGAGGTATGGAATCTCGTATTCATGCAAAATGAGCGCGGCGCTGGTGGCGGCAAGGATGGTTATCCAATTCTCGGAGAGCTTCCGGCAAAGAGTATTGACACTGGGTTAGGTCTTGAACGAACTGCAGCTCTATTGCAGGGTGTTGAAAATATTTATGAAATCGATACAACGATTCAGATTTTAAATCGAGCATCTGAGCTAACCGGTGTGAAGTATGGATCATCTGAGAAATCTGATGTCTCCTTGCGCGTGATCGCAGATCACGCTCGCACATCAGCGATGTTGATCGGTGACGGAGTTACGCCAGGTAACGAGGGTCGCGGATATGTACTTCGCAGAATGATGCGACGAACTATTCGCAATATGCGCCTTCTGGGTTCAATGGATCCGATCATGTCCGAACTCACCGTTGCAGCTATTGGCGCAATGGGGCCTCAATACCCTGAATTGGTTTCAGATAAGAATCGGATTCTGGCTGTTAGTGCATCTGAAGAGGAAAGCTTCTTGCAGACACTCAAGAGCGGAACACAGATCTTTGATTTAGCTTCAACGGCGCTTAAGAAGAGCAAGAGCAATGTTCTGCCAGGAGAAGATGTCTTTAAACTCCATGACACATACGGTTTCCCATTTGATTTAACCCTCGAGATGGCACGTGAAGAGGGTCTAAGTGTTGATGAGGATGGCTTCCGTCGTCTGATGAAGGAGCAAAAGGATCGCGCAAAGGCCGATGCTAAAGCCAAAAAATCAGGTCACACTGATGTCTCTGTTTATCGTGCTATTGCAGATAAGAGTGGAAAGACTGAGTTTCTTGGTTACACAAATATCTCCTCTGAATCTAAGTTAACTGGAATCCTTGTTGATGGTGTTGGAGTTGCCTCAGCATCTGAAGGTGATGACGTTGAAATCATCCTCAACCGAACTCCATTTTATGCAGAGGGTGGCGGTCAACTTGCAGATGGTGGTCGCATAACTCTCAGCAGCGGCGCTGTAATTGAGATTGATGATGTGCAATCACCGGTGCCAGGCGTTTCTGTGCACCGTGGACGTGTTTTAAATGGAAGTGTAGAAGTTGGTTCAGATGTTTTGGCTGAGATTGATTCTGAGCGCCGCTCTGCAATCTCAAGAGCTCACACAGCAACACACATGGTGCATAAAGCTTTCAGAGAAATTTTAGGTGAGACCGCTACCCAAGCTGGATCAGAGAACTCACCTGGACGTTTCCGTTTTGATTTCCCTGCAACAGGAGCGGTTTCACCATCTGTTTTGGATGATGTTGAATCTCGAGTGAATACATTACTTCTAGATAATCTAGAGGTAACTGCGGAGAGCATGTCTCAAGCGAAGGCTAAAGAGCTCGGAGCGATGGCCCTCTTTGGCGAGAAATATGGAGATGTTGTCCGAGTAGTAAGCGTGGGTGATTGGGCGCGCGAGTTGTGCGGTGGAACCCACGTATCTAGATCAGGTCAATTAGGAGTTGTAAAACTTCTAGGTGAATCATCTATCGGTGCTGGTGTTCGACGTGTTGAGGCATTGGTAGGAGTAGACGCCTATCGATTCCTAGCTCGCGAACATATCTTGCTCAACTCATTAACGGATCTCATTAAGGGATCTCGAACAGAAGAGCTGCCTGAACGCATTTCAGATATGTTGAATAAAATGAAGGAGATCGAGAAGGAGTTAGCTGCAGTTAGATCTGCCCAAGCTCTGTCTCAAGCAGGAGATCTCTCGAAATCAGCTACAGATGTAAACGGCTTCACCCTTATCGCTTCAGTGATGTCAGATGGTGTTTCAGGTGATGACCTTCGCAAAATTGCAATCGATTTAAGAGCTCAACACAGCAACTCGATTGTTGCATTGATTAGCAACAATGATGGCAAGCCGGTTTTGGTTGTCGCGGTCAGTGATGAGGCACGAGCTAAGGGTGTAAAGGCTGGAGCTTTGGTCAAGGTCGGTTCAACTGTTCTTGGCGGTGGCGGTGGCGGTAAGGATGATTTCGCACAAGGCGGAGGTACAAATCCTGGATCATCACTGGATGCGATCGCTGCAATTTCACAATCGCTGCTTGGATAAATGATGCAGCGTGGACGTCGTATCGCCTTTGATTTTGGTGATGCACGCATAGGCGTTGCTGTCAGTGATTCTGACTCAATCCTTTCCTCGCCGCATTCAACATTAAAAGCAACGGACAAAAACCTTTTCACATCCATCATTGCGATCTTTCAAGAGATTGAACCTGTACAGATCTTTGTTGGGAAACCCGCCTTATTAAGTGGCAATTCTGGATCAGCTGCTGAAAAAGCGGAAGAGTTTGCTAAAAAGTTAACAGAGATAACCGATGTTGAAATTGTGATGGTAGATGAACGGATGTCGACCATCAGCGCTGCTCGCAGTCTTCGTGAAGCGGGCAAAAACGCTAAGGATTCGAAATCCTCTATCGATATGGCGGCCGCGGTCGCGATTCTGGATTTTGGTATTGAGCTACAAAAGAGCAAGAAATGAGATCCTTGAAGCGGATTTTGGCTGCAGGTGTCATAGTTTTTCTCTTTACTTTTTCGCTTTTTCTGACTAGATCGGTCTCGTCTGCAGCACCTGATTACGATGCCGTCAAGATAGTTGCAGATATGGAAGAGGTAGTCATTGATATTCCGGCAGGTGCTTCTGGATCTGATATCGCATCCCTGCTGTACGAATCTGGGGTTGTGAAATCTTCACAATCATATTTTCGAGTTGCAGTAGCCGATACTCGGTCACAAAAGGTTGCACCCGGTCAGCATCGGTTGACCAAGAAAATCTCAGCGCTGCAGGCGCTCGAACAACTTCTAGATCCTGATCGAATTCCTAATTTGATTAAGGTCAATGAGGGAGCCTGGAAGAGCGAAATTATCGAATCGTTGGTGAGTAATGGATTTTCCCAAAGTGAGATCAAGAGCGCTTTAACTCAGCTCAAACTTCCAGCGGGTTTCACAGATAGCGAGGGGCTGCTCTTTCCAGCGCAGTACTCATTTGAGCAGGGGGCATCTGCGCTGTCGGCCTTGCAAGAGATGGTGGATCGCTTCACCAGTGACAAGGTCGCACGCACTATTCTTCAAGGCAATGACAAATACTCTGCTCTGCAATTACTGACTATTGCATCAATAGTTCAAGCAGAGGGCGATACTAAGGATTTTGACAAAGTGGCCCGGGTTATTTACAACCGTTTGGCCATTGATATGCCTCTGCAAATGGATTCAACTGTTCACTTTATAAAGAAGGTTCGAGGTGAGATTTTCTTGAGCCGGAATTCTACTTTGCTGAATTCGCCCTACAACACCTATCGCCGTTATGGATTACCACCAGGTGCCATAGGCAACCCGGGAACATCAGCAATTCAGGCAGCGCTTAATCCTGCGCCAGGAGATTGGCTGTATTTCATTACTGTAGCTCCAGGGGACACCCGATTTACATCTAGTATTTCCGTATTCAATACTTGGAAACAGCTTTACACAAAGAATCGAAAGGCGGGTGCCTTCAATTGATTAATGCAGCCGTACTTGGTTCTCCCATAGCTCATTCCTTGAGCCCTTTGCTTCACGCAAAGGCATACAAACTTTTAGATATCCAAGGTAGCTACGAGGCGATTGAGGTTAGATCGGGGGAGTTGGCATCATTTCTTAGTTCAACCAATAAAAACTGCTTATCGCTGACGATGCCGCTTAAGGAGGAAGCGCTTTCCTTGGCAGATGCCTCTTCCGCGCTTTCTCAACGTATTACTAGTGGTAACACTTTGACCCGCGCAGACGGTATGTGGTCCTTGACCAGCACCGATGTTGCAGGATTTGAATACTCACTAAAGTTTCAACAGATCGATTCATTAGACACGGTGATGGTTTTAGGTGCTGGGGCAACGGCTAGAGCTGCGGTTTCATATCTTTCAACTGTGGCAAAGAAGGTCCAAGTTGTCAGCAGAAATGCCGATCGCGAAGCAAGCATGAATAAGGCTTCAGATATTCCAATTGAATTCTTACCATGGGAGTCAACGTCCCTGATCAACGATGTAGATCTTGTAGTAAATACTGCGCCAGGAGATGCTGCAGGCAGTTTTCTCTCTTCGATCAACGCACCCCGCGGCGCTCTCTTCGAAGTTTTATATCATCCGTGGCCTACAGATCTGGCTCGCGCCTGGGCTGCCTCGGATCAACTGGTTATTGATGGAGTAGAGCTTTTGATTCATCAGGCGATTTCTCAAATGGAGATTTTCTCTGGAGTTGTCCTAGATCGTACTTTTCTGTATGAGCATTTACGCAAGGCTGCGTTAATTCAACTGAGGTAGTCCACAACCGGATTTCAGTACTCTTTCAGATCAGTACTTTTAGCAGGTGATCTATGCTCTTTTCGCATTTTCTTTACCCATTGCATTAGCCGATCTCAAGTTCCATAAGATTCCAAATATCTATCTTTGGCTTCTGACAATCTTTCTTATCCCACATCTTGTGGTTAATGGTTTTGGCGATTTGAAGGTTCTGTTCATCCTTCTTTTTTCCACAATACTGTTTCACCTTCTCGGGATGGGAATGGGGGATCTGAAGCTACTTGTGGTCATAGGTGTGTGGCTCAACAGCGCTGGTGTTTCTGGTTTTCCTAATTTCGGATTATTGATCCTTTTCTGCTTAATGATTCATTTCATGTTGGTGTCTCTGAATAAAAGAAGATTGGCCAGATACATACCCATGGCACCCAGTATTTTCATCGGTTTGGGCCTTTATTTGGCGTCGCGGTGGGGATCAGATCTGTCACAATAGGAACATGCGTTGGTTAACAGCTGGTGAGTCTCACGGTCAGGCACTTAGTGCAATCGTGGAAGGAATTCCCGCCTCCGTTTCAGTTACGACTGCAGATATTGATTACCACTTAGAGCGTCGACGTCTTGGAGTTGGTCGTGGAGCACGTCAGAACTTTGAAGCTGACAAGGTAACAATTTTGGGTGGAGTTCGGTTAGGTCTGACTCAAGGTGGCCCGATCGCGATTCAAGTAGGAAATTCAGAGTGGCCTAAATGGGAAAAGGTGATGTCCGCTGATCCAGTTCCTGATGTAGAGATTCGTGATTTAGCTCGTAACGCTCCGTTGACTCGTCCACGTCCAGGACATGCAGATTTAGTGGGAATGCAAAAGTACGATGTTGATGATGCTCGTCCAATTCTGGAAAGAGCTAGTGCGCGCGAAACGGCTGCTCGCGTTGCATTGGGCGCTGTTGCTCGAAATTTTTTGGAACAAAGTGTGGGGATCACAATTTTGAGTCATGTCTTAGCCATTGGATCGATTCGAGTTCCAGAAGGTACAGCGTTGCCACTGGCCGCTGATATGAAGAGGATCGATAGCGATCCAGTTCGTTGCGCTGATTCGGCAACAAGTGAATTGATGATTACTGAGATTGAGAACGCTCATCGTGACGGTGACACATTGGGAGGCGTAGTTGAGGTCCTTGCCTTTAATATGCCACCTGGGTTGGGTTCACATGTTCACTGGGATCGTCGCTTAGATTCAAAACTTGCCGGTGCGGTTATGGGAATTCAAGCGATTAAAGGCGTCGAGATAGGCGATGGTTTCCAAACAGCTACTCGCCGAGGCTCTGTGGCACATGATGAGATTGAAAAGGATGCTTCAGGAAAGATTGTTCGCCGCACAGATCGAGCAGGTGGTACCGAAGGCGGTATGTCCAACGGTGAAATTCTTCGAGTACGAGCGGCTATGAAACCGATTTCGACCGTTCCAAAGGCGCTAGACACTATTGATGTTTTAACTGGTGAAGCGGCCAAGGCGATCAATCAACGCTCTGATGTATGCGCAGTACCTGCAGCAGGGGTAGTCGCAGAGGCGATGGTTGCCTTGGTTCTCGCTGAAGCTGTTCTGGAAAAGTTTGGTGGCGATTCTGTTACTGAGACTCGTCGAAATTTCCAGTCATACATTTCTAACCTAAATTTCAAGTAAGAATCACGATGAGTCGTTTGGTTTTGATAGGAGCCCCCGGTGCTGGAAAAAGCACCGTAGGCAAGGCTCTGTCAGAGAAACTGAATCGTGAGTTTCTAGATACCGACGCTCTGATCCAAGATTCAACGGGTAAAACCATTACAGATATTTTTGTTGTTGATGGGGAAGAAGCTTTTAGAGCGATCGAGCTTGAAGTGCTTGCAGATGTGTTGAAGAGCGAAAACACAGTTATTAGCTTGGGTGGAGGCGCACCCATTTCAGAGCAAGCACAAACGCTGATATCAGATTCACAATCTTTAGTGATTTTCTTGGATGTTTCATTGGCCACAGCGGCGCCACGAGTTGGCTTTAACCGAGATAGACCACTTCTTTTAGGTAATCCACGTGCACAATGGCAAGCTTTAAGCGATAAGCGTCGACCAGTTTACGAGCGATTGGCAGATGTTGTGATTAAAGTAGATGAGATGGATGTGGATGCGATTGTCACAGCTATCGTAAAGGAAGCGAAATGAAAAGCATCTCTGTGAAGGCTGAACATGAATACTCTGTTCTAATTGGTCATCAATGGGCGCAAGAACTTATTCCATTAATGAAGGATCGAGCTCGAGTTGCGGTCATCATCTCTTCTAGCTTTTCGCCAGATTTGGATGCGATCAAATCCACTGATTCAGAGGTTCACATCTTTGAGGTTCCAGATGGTGAGGATGCCAAAAGCTCAACAGTATTGATTAATTTGTGGAATTGGTTAGGAGCTGCGGGATTTACCCGATCAGATCTCATCGTAGGAATAGGCGGGGGAGCGATCACAGATCTGGCAGGCTTTGCCGCCGCCTCTTGGTTGCGCGGGATTGATTGGATCGCAGTTCCCACCTCGTTAGCGGGGATGGTTGATGCATCAGTCGGAGGTAAAACAGGTATTAACTCTGATTACGGTAAAAATCTCATAGGAGCCTTTCACTCACCACGCTGTGTGATTGCTGACTTAGATTTTTTAAAAACTTTGTCCTCCCGGGATTTTTCAGCGGGCATGGCTGAGGTAATTAAGTGTGGATTTATTTCCGATCCTGAGATTCTTAGGATCGCTGAAACGATAGATTCCAAAAGTCCACTCGAAAACTCTGCGGAGTTACTTGAGTTAATCAGCAGGGCGATAGCTGTTAAGGCAGATGTTGTCTCATCTGATTTCAAAGAAAGCTTTGCGCGCGAGGCGCTCAATTATGGGCACACCTTGGGTCATGCAATAGAGATTTATTCAAAGTATCAGCTTCGTCATGGAGAAGCGGTTGCGATAGGAATGGTCTTTGTCGCCGAACTGGCTTTTGCCAGAGGTTTAATTGATGTGACCGTTCTTGAATTGCATCGCAAGCTCTTGAGTAGATTTGATCTCCCAATTACCTTTCAACGAGATGCCTGGCAAAAGCTCGCTCCCTTGCTTGCATTAGACAAGAAGGCCCGTGGAACAAAGATTCGATTTGTGGTCCTTGACGGTATCGGAGCAACTGTTCGCCTCGATGATCTTTCTTCCAGCGAGCTAGATGCAGCTTATGAGAGAATTTCCTCATGAAGATCCTAGTAGTTAATGGCCCCAATCTTTCTCGGCTAGATATACGGGACTCGTCAATATATGGAGATCTCAATTATGCAGAGTTGAAAAATCTAATTGATATCGCCGCAACCAAACATGGATTTGAAGCCGATATTCGTCAAAGTGATGATGAGGCAACAATCATTAGCTGGCTGCATGAAGCGGCGGACAATCACACCCCTGTGATCATTAATCCAGCAGCCTTCACACATTATTCATATGCGATACGAGATGCCGCGGAGTTAGTGAAGGCGCCGTTGATTGAAGTTCATTTGTCCAACCCCTTAACTCGTGAAGAGTTCCGCCATACATCTGTTATTTCAGGTGTTGCAAATGGAACTATCGGCGGATTTGGGCCAAATTCTTATGTTTTGGCCATCATTGCGCTAACAAATCTAGTTTCAAAGTAACAAACCACACCCTTCTAGCGGGTATCCTTAGACCTTCGTAAAACATTAACAATCGACAAAGAGCGGGTGGATTAGCTGTGGCAACAACTAATGATTTGAAAAATGGTATGACCTTGGATATCGAAGGCCAGTTGTGGACAGTTGTTGAGTTCCAGCATGTTAAGCCTGGCAAAGGTCCAGCATTTGTTCGCACAAAGCTCAAGTCGGTACTTAGTGGCAAGGTCGTTGATAAAACCTACAACGCTGGAGTCAAGGTTGATGTAGCTATTCTTGAAAAGCGTGAGATGCAGTACCTCTACAAAGAGGGTGATGATTTTGTATTCATGGACACGAAGACTTATGACCAGATGACAATTAGCGCCGCGACAGTTGGCGATGCTGCAAATTACATGTTGGAGAACACAGAGGCGATCGTGGCGGTTAACGAAGGTAATCCTTTGTACATCGAACTTGCGGCATCTGTTCCTTTGAAAATTACCTACACGGAGCCAGGAATCCAGGGTGATCGCTCATCTGGTGGAACTAAGCCGGCAACAGTTGAAACAGGTATCGAAATTCAAGTGCCACTGTTCATTAAGCAGGATGAAGTTGTACTGGTTGACACACGTGATGGGTCATACCAGGGTCGCGCTAACTAGTGTCCGCTCGTAGCAAGGCGCGTAAACAAGCGCTTGATCTCTTGTATGAGACTGATATCCGTGGAACCAACCTGGTGGAAACATTGATTTCGCGTGACATTCCAGCTGAAGGTCCAGATGCACGACCAATCCGTGATTACACCAAAGAGCTTGTTAATGGTGTGTCGGATAATCGTCGAAAGATCGATGAACTCATTACTACTTATGCCCAGGGTTGGGATATGGATCGCTTGCCCGCAGTGGATCGCAACATTCTTCGTTTAGGTATCTATGAAATTTTGTGGTCTAAGGATGTTCCTACCAGTGTTGCAATTGATGAGTCGCTTGTTCTAGCTAAAGAGTTATCTAGCGATGAGTCTTCAAAGTACATCCACGGTGTTTTAGGCCGTATTGCAAGCATCAAGGAAACCATCTCTCTGTAAACTATCTTTTGCTACTGAATAGATAATTTTTAAGCATTTGCTGTATTTGATCGGTTGTCAGTAAGGTGAAAATTTGAAGCGAAGCGATATCGCTCTCACGTAATGAAATCAGCTCACCATTCCAGTCACGCCTAATGGATGCAATCTTATTGATTACATTGAGCAAGCTCTGTGCGCTTGGATCTTCATCGCTACTTAATTTGCGGTAATCGATCACCACTCTTTTGTTTCCGATTATTTTTTGGGGTTGCTCAAAGAGTTCAGAAACAGGAATTTTGTAAATCTTCGCAAGCTCTAGAACCTTGCTGGCGCTAATGGTGCGATCGCCCCGCTCATATGAGCCGAGGGCGATCGCAGAGATCGACCCTGAGCTCATTGCTGCGACTTGGCTGAGAGTCAGGCATTTAGCCTCACGAACGCTTCTTAACCGCCTCTGAAATCCTAAAAGTTCATCATCTATGTCCATGCTGGCAGGTTAATCGCGGATAACACTTGGGAGATTTCAATATCCACAGCCATGATGGATCGATGCTAGTATCGCGCCTGCATCCTTTAACGACCCATCCAGAGAGGTGGGAAAGGAGATTTACATGAGCGTAGCCCTGTCTGCACCCGACATTAAGCGTGCATTAACCCGTATTTCCCATGAAATCCTTGAGAGAAATCAAGGTAGTTCATCAATAGTTCTTTTAGGAATTCCCACTCGTGGCGCTCATCTAGCCCAACGAATCGCCTCGATCATCTCCGAAATTGAAGGGGTTGATATTCCATGTGGGACTCTAGATATAACTCTCTTCCGTGATGATTTAAGGCTCCGCGCTCCAAGAGCGATCATGCCAACCACGATTCCATCAAGTGGAATTGAGGATATGGATGTAATCCTGGTTGATGATGTTTTGTTCTCAGGTAGAACGATCCGTTCAGCGCTAGATGCACTCGGTGAGATCGGGCGTCCACGAACAGTTCAACTCGCCGCCCTTGTTGATAGGGGCCACAGAGAGCTACCGATAAAGGCTGACTTTGTAGGAAAAAACTTGCCAACCTCTAAATCACAAACTGTACGAGTCCTATTGGGTGAGATAGATGGTCGAGATGAAGTAACCATCGAAGGGGAATCGCACTGATGCGCCATCTACTATCGATTTCAGATCTTTCTAAGTTAGAGGCAATCTCAATCTTAGACACTGCGCACGAACTGGCTCGAGTAAGTGATGGAGCGGTCAAGAAGTTACCAACGCTTCGCGGAAGAACAATTGTTAACTTGTTTGCTGAAGATTCTACCCGGACAAGAATCTCCTTTGAAGCCGCAGCCAAACGATTGTCGGCAGATGTCATTAATTTTTCCGCAAAGGGTTCCAGTGTCAGCAAAGGTGAGTCTTTGAAAGATACTGCAATGACCTTACAAGCAATGGGTGCCGATGCGGTTGTCATTCGACATTCTGCTTCAGGTGCTGCTCAACGGTTGGCAGATTCGCAATGGATGTCAGGAAGTGTTGTTAACGCAGGTGATGGAACACATGAACACCCTAGCCAGGCGCTTTTAGATGCTTTTACGATTCGCAAGCATCTAGGCCTCGGTAAGAGTGATCTCGAGGGCCTTACCGTTGCGATCGTTGGTGATGTATTGCACTCACGTGTTGCTCGTTCAAATGTTTTGCTTCTTTCAAAGTTAGGAGCAAGGGTTACTTTGGTTGCACCACCAACCCTGCTTCCGGTCGGAGTTGAAAGTTGGCCAGTGAGTGTTTCTTATGATCTTGATTCGGTAATTCCACACGTTGATGTTGTGATGATGTTGAGGGTTCAACAAGAGCGCATGAGCGATTTGTACTTTCCAAATGCGCGTGAATATTCGCGCTACTTTGGTTTAAACGCGGATCGAATGAGCCAAATGAAGACCGGTTCGATTGTTATGCACCCGGGACCTATGAATCGTGGCTTGGAAATCTCTGCCGAAGTGGCTGATAGCGCCAGATCGGTAATTACTGAACAGGTAACCAATGGTGTCAGCGTAAGAATGGCAATTTTGTACCTCTTGTTAACAGGTAGCTCATTAGAAGCGGGGAGCAATTAATGGAGACAGTTGATCTAGTAATCAAAGGCGGCACTCTTCCTGATGGCTCACAAGCTGATATTTCAATCAAAGACCAACACATCGTTGGGATTGCATCCAATTTCATGGGGACAGCTACAAAAACTGTAGAGGCAACAGGGTGTGTAGTGCTTCCGGGTCTAGTTGATCTACATACACATCTACGTGAACCTGGTCGCGAGGATGCTGAAACTGTGGTCAGCGGAAGTCGGGCGGGAGCCAAGGGTGGCTTTACCGCCTTATCTGCAATGGCAAATACTTCACCAGTTGCAGATACCGCTGGCGTTGTTGAACAAGTTTTTCGCTTAGGCCAAGAGGCCGGATATCTGGATGTCTTTCCAATTGGTGCGGTGACCCAAGGATTACGTGGAGAAGCATTATCTGAGATCGGAGCGATGGCAGATTCAGTTGCTCGAGTACGAGTCTTTAGTGATGATGGACATTGCGTTTCTGATCCACTTGTTATGCGTCGAGCACTTGAATACATCAAGAAGTTTAATGGTGTTGTGGCACAACATGCACAAGATCCTGGAATGACGGTTGGTTCGCAGATGAATGAAGGAATAGTTTCTGCTCGACTTGGTCTGAAGGGTTGGCCTGCCGTTGCAGAAGAAGCGATCATCGCTAGAGATGTTTTGTTAACAGATCATGTTAAATCTCGACTTCATATCTGCCACCTTACGACCGCTGGTGGTGTTGAAATCATTCGTTGGGCGAAAGCTCGCGGCATAAATGTAACTGCAGAGGTGACTCCTCATCACCTATTACTCACAGATGATTTGGCTTCTTCTTATGATCCGGTTTATAAAGTAAATCCTCCTCTTAGAACTGAGGCTGATGTTCACGCACTACGCGAAGCTTTGGCAGATGGAACGATCGATATTGTTGCTACAGACCATGCGCCGCATCCACTTGAATCTAAGGAGTGCGAGTGGCAAGAGGCGGCCTTTGGAATGCTGGGTCTTGAAACAGCTTTATCTATAGTCCAGAAAACGATGGTGGATTCTGGATTGATGAGCTGGTCGCAGGTAGCAGAACGTATGTCCCATGCCCCTGCAGCTATTGGTGGTTATCAAGAACAAGGTCAAAAGGTTGTTCAAGGCAGCTGTGCCAACTTAGTTGTGATCAATCCAACGAAAAGCTGGCGTGTGGACCGCGATTTAGTTCTATCAAACTCATCAAATACTCCCTACCATGGCCATGATTTACCAGGGTTTGTGGAGCACACCTTCTTCAAGGGAAAGCACACAGTCGAAAATGGTTCTGTAATTGGAAAGGGGGCTATCTAATGGCAACGGCCTACCTCGTTCTAGATGATGGTCGAATTTTCGAAGGCAGCTCCTGGGCAGCACTAGGAAAAACTTTTGGCGAAGCGGTTTTTCAAACCGGTATGACCGGATATCAAGAAACCCTCACCGATCCTTCGTATCACAAACAAGTCGTTGTGATGACCGCGCCACATATTGGTAACACAGGCGTTAATGATTTAGATAATGAGTCATCGAAGATTTGGGTTGCAGGATTTGTAGTTAGAAATCCATCCTCTCTCACATCTAATTGGCGTGCACAAAATGATCTCGAGTCAGAGCTGATTGAGCAAGGCATCGTCGGAATTCAGGGTGTAGATACACGAGCGATTACACGACATCTACGAGATCGCGGAGCGATGCGCGTCGGTATTTTCTCAGGCTTAGATTTAACGCGAGAAGAGATGGTTGTCGAGGTACGCAAGGCCGAGGCGATGTCTGGAGCCTTTCTGGTTAAGGATGTATCAACACCTTCGACATATATCGTTCCTGCCATTGGCGTAAAGAAATTTACTATCGCCGCACTAGATTTAGGAATCAAAGCAGCAACCCCGCGATCGCTTGCAGAACGAGGGGTCGAGGTCCATGTCATGCCTTTTGATTCAACGGTTGAGCAGATTATGTCGATCAAGCCAGATGGTGTTTTTCTGTCAAATGGGCCTGGTGATCCCTCGACTATGACAGATGTAATTGAAGTGGTGCGCGAACTTCTTCTTTCTGAAGTCCCTATCTTTGGTATCTGCTTCGGTCATCAAATTCTTGGCAGAGCTTTAGGCTTTGAAACTTATAAATTGCAGTTCGGTCATCGGGGGATTAACCAACCTGTTATCGACAAAGTAACGGGCAAGGTAGAGATAACGGCGCATAATCATGGTTTTGCTGTGAAGGCTCCAACCGACTCTGAGTTCTCAACTGTTTATGGCAGGGGAGAGGTCACCCACACCTGTTTGAATGATGGAGTTGTGGAAGGTTTAGCTCTATTAGACCGCCCTGCCTTTTCAGTGCAGTACCACCCCGAGGCTGCCGCAGGACCTCATGATGCTTCATACCTTTTTGATCGTTTCGTAGACATGATGTCCAAGAAGGTTGGTGTGTAATGCCTTTAGATACATCGATTAAAAGTGTTCTTGTAATCGGTAGCGGACCTATCGTTATCGGCCAAGCATGCGAATTTGATTACTCAGGTACACAGGCTTGCCGAGTTCTTAGGGCTGAAGGAATCCGCGTGATTCTGGTTAATTCAAATCCGGCAACCATCATGACCGATCCAGAGTTCGCTGATGCCACATATGTAGAACCAATTACCCCAGAGATTATTGAACGCATCATCGCGCATGAAAAGCCGGATGCGGTTCTTGCGACTTTGGGTGGGCAAACAGCGCTTAACGCTGCGATCGGTTTGTATGAGCGTGGAACTCTGGCTAAGTATGGAGTTCGTTTAATTGGTGCCGATGTCGACGCGATCAACCGCGGAGAGAATCGAGAATTATTTAGAGCCATCGTAGAAAAGGTAGGTGGCGAATCTGCAAAATCTCGAATTTGCCACACGATGGATGAGGTTTTGGCTGCGGTGGTTGAGCTTAATTATCCCGTTGTTGTCCGTCCATCCTTCACGATGGGTGGGCTTGGATCTGGAATTGCATTTGATGAGGCTGAACTTCGCCAAATTGCTGGAGCCGGCCTAAGACATAGTCCAACTTCAGAAGTTCTGCTTGAAGAATCAATTATTGGTTGGAAAGAGTACGAGCTTGAAGTCATGCGCGATAACAAGGATAACGTTGTCATCGTATGTTCTATTGAGAATCTAGACCCAATGGGTGTACACACGGGTGATTCAATTACGGTGGCGCCAGCTATGACTTTGACAGATGTCGAGTATCAAAAGTTACGTGATCTTTCGATGGACATTATTCGCGAGGTTGGCGTAGATACCGGCGGTTGCAATATTCAATTTGCGGTAAACCCATCAAATGGCCGAATTATTGTGATTGAGATGAATCCACGGGTTTCACGATCAAGTGCTTTAGCATCAAAGGCCACGGGTTTTCCTATTGCAAAGATAGCCACAAAGTTAGCTATCGGATACACCTTGAATGAGATTAGAAATGATATTACTCAAGTAACCCCAGCTTCTTTTGAACCGACCTTAGACTACGTCGTTGTAAAGCTTCCACGTTTTGCATTTGAGAAGTTTGCTGATGCCGACCCACGTTTAACAACCACGATGAAGAGCGTTGGCGAGGCGATGGCAATTGGTCGATCATTCTCCGAGGCGTTAATGAAGGCGTTGCGTTCATTAGAGAGAAAAGAAGCGATCTTTACCTGGCCTGCTATATCAGAGGCCGAACGTGCTTCACTATTGCAATCTATGAAGGTACCTACCGAATACAGGTTGCAGCAGGTTCAGAAAGCGATGTGGGCGGGCTCAAGCATTGCTGAAGTTTTTGAATCAACAAAGATTGATCCTTGGTACCTGCGACAGATCGAATTGATTAACCAACAAGCAAGCATCATCGCACAACCCGGAGAGTTGACCCCCGAGTTGTTGCGAACCGCAAAGAGCCAGGGATTTTCTGATAGCCAAATCGCATCACTTCGCGGCGTTGCCGAGGATGAGATCCGTAAGGCTCGTCATCACTTCGGTATTCGACCGGTTTATAAAACTGTAGATACCTGTGCGGCAGAGTTTGAAGCTTTCACGCCGTATCACTACTCAAGTTATGAGGAGGAGACTGAGGTTCGTCCTCGTACAACTCCTGCGGTTATCATCTTGGGCAGCGGACCAAATCGCATTGGACAGGGAATTGAATTTGATTACTCATGCGTCCATGCCTCCTTCACCCTACGTGATGCTGGTTATGAAACCATCATGATTAACTGCAACCCTGAAACAGTTTCCACCGATTACGACACAAGTAATCGTCTCTACTTTGAACCGTTGACCCTTGAAGATGTACTAGAAGTTGTCCATGCTGAAACTCAAGCTGGTCCAGTTCTAGGTGTAATCACCCAACTAGGCGGACAAACACCACTGGGGTTGGCCGCTGGATTGAAGGCAAATGGTGTGACAATCCTTGGAACCTCACCTGAGTCAATCAACTTAGCTGAAGAACGTGGTGCATTTGGAAATATTCTCGCCGAACAAGGTTTACGTGCACCTGAGTTTGGGATGGCTTCATCTCAGTTAGAGGCAACAAATATCGCGCAAACAATCGGCTACCCAGTTCTTGTGCGCCCATCCTTTGTTCTTGGTGGTCGCGGTATGGAGATTGTTTACGATGATGCAGCGCTAGGTGGTTTCATCACGCGTGCTACAGATATCACACCTGATCATCCAGTTCTGGTGGATAGGTTTCTAGATAATGCCATCGAGATTGATGTGGATGCATTGTTTGATGGTAATGAGCTCTTCCTTGGCGGGGTTATGGAACATATCGAAGAGGCTGGTATTCACAGTGGTGATAGCGCCTGTGTCCTTCCCTCCATGACAGTTACATCGGAACAGAGAGATGAGATTCGCCAGGCAACAGAAAAGATCGCCCGCGGAGTTGATGTTCGTGGCTTAATTAATATTCAATTTGCTATTGCCGACAACTTTTTGTATGTGTTGGAAGCAAATCCTCGAGCATCACGTACCGTTCCCTTTGTCAGCAAAGCAAGTGGTGTTCCTCTAGCTAAAGCAGCTGCGCGAATCTCTGTTGGTATTTCAATTAAGGAGCTTCGTGAATCTGGAATTCTGCCAATAAGCGGTGATGGGTTTGCTCGAGGAGTATCTGTGAAGGAAGCGGTACTTCCGTGGAATAGGTTCCGTCGCACTGATGGTCGCGGTGTAGATGCTGTCTTGGGACCTGAGATGAGATCTACCGGAGAGGTCATGGGAATCTCACCAACATTTGGTGAAAGCTACGCAAAAAGCCAGATTGCAGCCTTTGGTCCCTTGCCTAAATCTGGAACTGTGTTTATCTCATTAGCTGATAAAGATAAGGCAACTGGGATCGAACCAGCACTTGGCTTCTCCGAGCTGGGTTTTCACATTCTTGCAACTGATGGAACCGCTGAATTCTTAAGAACTAAGGGGATTGAGTGCACAACTGTAAGAAAGCATTCAGAAGGAACTGGCTCATTAGGTGAGAAAACGATTGTAGATATCATCAATTCAGGTGAGATCGACCTAGTCATCAATACTCCAGTAGGCCGAGGAACTCGCGCAGATGGTTGGGCGATTCGAACCGCTGCTGTTCAGCGATCTATACCTTGTATTACAACAACCGCTGGTTTCAGCGCGGCGGTTGATGCAATTAGATTCCTGCAATCTAGTCCGCTCAGTATTAAATCTCTCCAAGAATGGCTTGCGTAAATGATGCAGATAAACAAAAGCGCGAAGCAACTTTTAGCTCCTATCGTGAGCAACAAAAAAGTTGGGCAATATCACCAAATCATTATCAATATCGGTGATACAGCAGCAGCCTGCAAACCGGGAAACTTTGTTGCGATATCCGTAGGTGGAGATTCATCACGAATGGTTCTACGACGAGCTTTTGCAATTTCACGGGTTTCAACTTCAACAACTGTTGGCGGAACGATGGAATTGATCGTTGCGCCTCATGGTCAAGGAAGTAAGTGGTTATGTGGACAAGGTGAGGGAGTAGTTCTCGATTTGATCGCTCCTCTTGGTACCGCTTTTGGAATTCCTACAGAAGCGGTTCCAGTGCTTCTTGTCGGAGGAGGATACGGTTCTGCTCCCTTATTTGGTTTGGCTGAGCTTCTTAACACTCGCGGTTGTAGGGTTGACATGATTTTGGGCGCCAGTACTGGTTCCAAAATATACGCGCCGATGGAGGGAAAGCGGGCGGTAAATTCAATGCGAATATTTACCGAAGATGGTTCCATGGGGACGGCTGGTCGAGTCACAGATCCGATTCCGGAACTGATCAAGGATCTCAATACAGCAGTAATTTACTCATGTGGTCCAATGGCTATGTTGTCAGCCATTACTCAAATTTCTGATCAATACGATGTTGTGCATCAATGTGCGGTAGAAGAGTCAATGGCCTGCGGAATAGGTATATGTATGACCTGTGTTTTACCGGTTGAGAATGAGGATGGTTCGGTAACTAATCTGCGTTCTTGTATCGATGGACCCGTAATGGATGGATCTAAGGTTCGTTGGAGTCAGGTTGGGCAGCAATTATGAGCAGCTTAGATTTTTCGACAACGATCGGTAATGCTTGGTTTCCAGCACCCATCTTCACCGCAAGTGGATGTGCAAGTTCTGGTCGTGAATTAGCTCAATTCTTTCCGCTGCGTGACATGGGTGGCGTGGTTACAAAATCTGTCATGTCAAAACTTCGCCCGGGTAGGCCTACGCCTCGAATGGCTGAGACTCCAAGTGGAATGCTAAATTCAATTGGACTTCAAGGTCCCGGAATTGATGCTTTTCTAGCCAAGGACATCCCATTTTTAGTTGAACAGAAAGCTCGAGTTATAGTTTCTATCGCGGGTGAAACCGTTGAAGAGTATTCAACTCTAGCTCGCAAACTTAGATCGGTATCTGGAATTAGCGCAATCGAAGTCAATATCTCCTGTCCCAATGTAGAAAGCCGTGGGCAGGTGTTTGCAACCGATCTTGAGACATCAAAACGTGTTATTGATGGCGTCCGTAGAACTATTGGCGGAGAGCTTCCCATCATCGCAAAGCTGTCTCCGGATGTAACAGATTTAGTTTCAATCGCTAAGGGTGTTGTAGATGCTGGTGCGGATGGTTTGGCGCTCATTAATACGGTTTTAGGAATGGTTATTAATGTTGACACAATGAGACCGCATCTCGGTGGAGTCACGGGTGGATTATCAGGTCCGGCAATCCGTCCAATCGCGGTCAGAGCTGTGTATCAAGTCCATGCCGCACTTCCCAACACACCAATTCTTGGTATGGGTGGAGTTGCAAGCGGTAAGGATGCACTGGAAATGATCTTGGCTGGTGCAAGTGGCGTCTCAATCGGTACTGCAAGTTTTGGAAATCCAACCGCAATTATGTCGATTCAGAGCGAGTTAAAGCAGTTGCTGATCGATAGAGGTTTCACCTCCTTGAAGCAAGCTGTTGGATATGCACATCGTCCATCGGGGGAGTCAAATGGTTAAGGCACCGATAGTTCTTGCTGTTGATACACCCGATTTAGATACTGCGGTGCAATGGGTTCGGTCAACTCAAGATCATATTTCGGTTTTTAAATTAGGTCTTGAGTTCTTTCTGAGCTTTGGTGCCGATGGGGTTAAGGCGATACAAGCTGAAACTGATTCAGATATTTTTTTAGATTTGAAACTCCATGATATTCCACACACAGTTAGCAGTGCAGCCAAAGCTGTCGCTTCTTTATCCCCAAAATTTTTAACTGTTCATGCTTCAGGTGGCCGTTCTATGGTTAACGCAGCAGTTGAGGCTATGCCACAAACCTTCATTACTGGAGTCACAATTTTGACCTCTTTGTCAGAAGAGGATGTGACAGAGGTTGGATATGCATCATCCGCATTGAATTCCGCTGTTGGATTGGCAAAGGTTGCCGTTGCTGGGGGAGCGCGAGCGATCGTTTGTTCACCACTAGAGATTGCTGCGGTTCGAGCAGCGGTCGACGCACAACCGATCATCATTACCCCCGGAGTAAGGCCGAAGGAGATGGTCGGTGGAGATGATCAAAAACGAACCATGACTCCAGAAGATGCGATTTCTGCTGGTGCAAACTTGGTTGTAATTGGTCGCCCAATCACGCAAAGTTGGAGCAAAGGAAAAAATGCCATGCGTGAGCGAGCGGCAGAGATTGGCTCGACTTTAATTTAATCTCCACTAGATTTCTCCTATGGCTTTACCTCCTCAATTGACCGCAGAGCAACGCGAAGCTGCGCTGCTCAAGGCAGGAATTTCACGAAAACGCCGTGCTGAGGTGAAGGTGCAGATTAAGAATGGTGAGTTGAGCATTGATGATGTTTTAAACCTTGCTGAATCAGATGAAGCTATCGGCAAGATGCGTGTGAAAGAGCTTCTGGAATCATTATCGGGTGTCGGAAAAGTTAGAGTTGTGTCACTGATGGAGCGTCTGAAAATTTCACCAACCCGTAGAATTCAAGGTCTAGGTAAACATCAGATCAAAGAGTTACGACAGGAGTTTATGAAGGCGGATATGAGCGTCAAGCCTGGAACACTCTTGGTTCTTTCAGGTCCCGGTGGCGTCGGTAAAAGTACGGTTGCCAAGCAACTAAGGGAGCGGGATGAGTTCTGGGTAAGTGTCAGTGCAACCACTCGTTCACCTCGAAGTAATGAGGTTGATGGCCGCGATTACTTCTTTGTGAGCGATGCGCAATTTACATCAATGATTAACAATGATGAGTTTCTTGAATGGGCAGAGTTCGCAGGAAATCGATATGGAACTCCACAGCTTCAGGTAGAAGATGCATTACGCCAGGGACAAAATGTCCTACTTGAGATTGAGATTGCTGGTGCAAAGCAGGTTAAGGCCCACCTTCCTCAATCAATATTGGTTTTTCTGGAGCCACCCTCTTGGGAAGAGTTGGTTGCTCGCCTTGAGGGACGTGGTACCGATGGCGCTGAAAGAAGGGCTCACAGATTGGCCTTGGCTCAAGAGGAGCTGGCAGCAGCGGCCTTTTTTGATGTAGTTCTGGTCAATGACCAGGTCGAGAGCGTCGTCCAAAAACTGGTAGAGTTAGTCCAGAATTAAGCACGAGTACTCATTTTCCAGATTGATCACAGAAGCGGGGCACACCATGGATGGAATCACTAATCCACCTATCGATGAACTTCTAGACAAGAGCGGGTCGAAGTACAGCCTCGTTTTGTACGCAGCTAAGCGTGCTCGCCAGATCAATGCGTACTACTCACAGCTCGGTGAGGGATTGCTTGAGTATGTAGGTCCGCTAGTTGAGACCCATGTGCATGAGAAGCCTCTTTCAATCGCACTTCGCGAGATCAACGAGGGTCTTCTTACAATCGAAAACCTCGAGCCAACAGCGTAACTTTTTTATGAATCTCCAAGGCCGCGAGGTTGTTCTCGGTGTTGGTGGTGGGATAGCCGCATACAAATCCTGCGAACTATTGCGTCGACTACAGGATCGGGGCTACTCAATAACCGTAGTTCCAACACCTTCCTCTTTGAACTTTGTGGGATCGGCTACCTGGGAGGCCTTGTCAGGAAGACCAGTAACAACACAAGTGTGGGAATCAGTCCATACAGTTCCACATATCGCATTAGCTGAAAAAGCAGATTTCTTCATAATTGCGCCAGCAACGGCGGATCTGATTGCACGTATTGCTATGGGGCGAGCAGATGACTTGCTCACAAATCTTGTTCTGGCATCTGATGTTCCAAAGATGATTGTTCCGGCTATGCATCCATCTATGTGGCTTGACCCAGCCACCGTTGCAAATGTTCAAACTCTTCGTGATCGTGGATTTGTTGTCATTGAACCAGAGGTTGGACGTCTGACCGGAAAAGATATTGGTCCCGGAAGATTCCCTGAAGTGCTAACAATAATTTCCGCTTTCGATAAGTTAACGGGACAGATTCAGGATTTGCAGGGCGTCAAAATTGTTGTCACCGCAGGCGGTACGCGCGAACCCATCGATCCAGTTCGCTTTATAGGTAATAGATCTACAGGTAAGCAAGGGATTGCACTGGCTAATGCGGCTAAGAATCGGGGAGCTGAAGTGACTCTCATTGCTGCTAATTGCGACACTTCGATGTTGCTGGGGATCAATGTGGTTTCGGTGGAAACCACCGCCCAAATGCAATCAGCGCTTAAGGAGCACTTTGATCAGTGCAATATTTTGATCATGAGCGCTGCAGTCGCAGATGCACGCCCCATCGAAGTTTCAGAAAACAAGATAAAGAAGAACGCACTTTTGAGTATAGAACTGCAATTAAATCCCGATTTACTGGCAGATCTTGCCTCTCGCAAGGCAGATCAAGTGATGGTGGGATTTGCGGCAGAGACTAGGGATCATCTGCAAGAGGCTCGCAGAAAGCTCGAGGCTAAAGGCCTTGATGTGATCTATGTAAATGATGTTTCTGGCGGGGCAATCTTTGGCCAGGACACAACTATGGGTACCATTCTCATACGCAATGAAGCGGATATAGCGGTCAAGGAAGTCTCCAAAGACGCTCTCAGTAACACACTTCTTGATCACGCCATCCGGCAGTTAGGTTGAAATTATGTCTAAGCGTTTATTCACCTCTGAATCTGTAACCGAAGGTCATCCAGACAAGATTGCAGATGCGATCTCAGATGCGGTTCTTGACTCCTTGTTGTCACAGGATGTGAAAAGCCGTGTTGCGGTAGAGACGCTGATTACAACAGGACAAGTTCACGTTGCTGGTGAAGTAACAACCAATGGTTATGCAGATGTGATGGGAATTGTTCGAGACACAGTTCTCAACATTGGATATGACTCATCAGACAAAGGTTTTGATGGAAATAGCTGTGGAGTTTCTATCTCCATCGGCCAACAATCTCAGGATATTGCTCAAGGCGTGGATGATGCCTATGAGCACCGCGTAACATCGGCGGTCGACCCTCTTGATCTTCAAGGAGCGGGTGATCAGGGACTTATGTTTGGTTACGCCTGTGATGACACCAAAGAACTCATGCCGCTTCCAATCTGGTTAGCACATGCTCTTGCACAGCAGTTAACTAAGGTTCGTAAATCTGGTGAGCTTGCCTATTTGCGTCCTGATGGCAAAACGCAGGTAACAATCGAGTATGACGGCGACAAAGCTGTTGCGCTCAATACAGTTGTTATCTCAAGTCAACACGCTGAAGAGGTAGATGTAGCAAAGAAGTTGACCCCTGAAATTATTGAATATGTGATCAATCCAATTATTTCAAAGATTGATCTACCAAAGAATGATCTCCGTACCTTGATTAACCCAACTGGACGTTTTGTCATCGGTGGGCCAATGGGAGATGCGGGATTAACCGGCCGAAAGATTATTGTTGATACTTACGGTGGTATGGCACGGCATGGTGGAGGAGCCTTTAGCGGAAAGGATCCATCAAAGGTTGATCGTTCTGCAGCGTATGCAATGCGTTGGGTAGCTAAGAATGTCGTTGCCGCAGGATTGGCACGCCGTTGTGAAGTTCAGGTTGCTTATGCCATTGGTAAGGCTCAGCCAGTTGGTGTTTTTGTTGAGACTTTTGGTACTGAGACAGTTCCTGTCGGAAAGATCCAGGAAGCGGTTCTCTCGGTCTTTGATCTTCGTCCGGCAGCGATCATCAGAGATCTAGAGCTACTGCGTCCCATCTACTCACTTACAAGTGCATATGGTCACTTTGGTCGCGAACTTCCAGAGTTTGCTTGGGAGCGAACAGATCGAGTTTCTGCACTTCAAAACGCTGTTAAGTAACCCTTGGCAACACCTCGCCTATTTCGACTCAAGGCTGAAGTTGCTCCAGCGCCTTCAGGCCCGATAGCGCAACACCTTCCTGTCGCAAAGGTACGGGTAGACACTGGCGTTTTTCACTTAGATCAGCTCTATGACTATGAAGTTTCGGAAAAGTTGAGCGCATCAGCGGTCCCTGGTGTTCGTGTTCAACTTCCTTTTGGAGGACGAGAAACAGAAGGAATCATCGTTGAAAGAGCCATGAATGCCGACAGAGCTGGCGAACTCAAATCAATTACCAAGGTGTTGTCCCCGCACCCAATTGCCACTCAAGAAACCTTTCGCCTTATAGATGAAGCTTCGAAGTTTTATTGTTGTAACCCTTGGGATTTGATTCGATCCGCAATCCCACCACGAGTTGCGGCTGTAGATAAAGAAATTGCTTCAAATTTTATACACAATGGTGTTCAGCAGGAGGCGGTTAAGCCAATATTTCAAAGCTTTGCCCCCTTTATATCCGCACATTCACAACTCGCCGAAATGGCTTTGGAGTTATCAAGCAAAGGTTCGGTTCTGGTAGTTACTCCCGACGAACAAGATGTCTCGAGAATAAGCAATCTATTGTCCCCACGCCACGAAAATCTCTTGACTCTGTCTAGCTCTTCGCCTCGTGATGTGCGATATCGCAATTTTCTTAAAGCAATGCAGATGGATAGGTGCATAGTTGTTGGAACAAGAAGCGCGGTCTTTGCACCGGTGAATAACCTAAAAACAATTATCATATTTAAGGAGTCGTCGCAGGACCACTTTGAGATTCGTTCTCCGGGTTGGAACACATCATCCATAGCTAAAATGCGGTCAGATCTTGAAAACGTTGCAGTTGTTTATACTGGATTTACGCCCTCTACCAATGTTGCATTTCAGATAGACCAGGGTTTAATTAAGTTTAATAATCGACGAACAGAAGTCAGTATCCAAGCCTTCACACCAATTAATGGAACCTTGTTGCCGGGAAAGATTTTTTCCGAAATCAAGAAGGCGCTAAAGAACGGCCCAGTCCTTTTCCTAGCCCCTCGTAAAGGATATGGAAATGCACTTTTATGCGCCCACTGTCGAAATGTCGGATTATGCAAATGTGGTGGTCGACTTAGCGTTGCGCAGAGAAACGGGATTCCTTCTTGTGTTCATTGCGGGACTAGTTACCAAAATTGGAGTTGTGCCTTCTGTAATCGAGACAAGCAGTACCTAGCCGGCAGGGGAATTGATAGAGCGGCTGAGGAGATATCACGCGCCTTCCAAGGCTTCCCAGTGATTATCTCGGCAGGTGATGTAATTAAGGAAAGTATTGAACAGAAACCCTCCTTGGTTTTATCTACACCAGGTGCACAACCAAGTGTCGATGGTGGTTACTCAGCGGTTGTAATTCTCGATGCGATCAGATTCTTTTCTCATACAGATCTCAACGGTCAAGAAAGAGCACGGGAGCTGATCTTTGAATCCTCATCTCTGATTAATTCCACTGGTCGGGTTCTTTTAGTGATCGATGAATCTCATCCAATTGTTGCATCGGTTGCTCGATGGAACATCGCACCTTTGCTCAAGCGAGAGCTCGCCGAAAGAGCTGAGTTAGATTTACCTCCAGCTGTGTCCACTGCTGTTCTGGTGATGGAGATCCAAACGGCAGCACAAATCGCTTCCGGGCTAAGAAAAGCTTTCAGTGAAGGGCGATTGCCTTCATCCTGCCGGATATATGGACCCACTCCAATTGAAAAGGAGCAAGCCAAAATCGTTGTTCATGTTGCAAAGGATCAATCAGATAAGTTGGCCTTGACTCTGCATGAACTACAACGCAGACGCAGTATCTCTAAGAAAGATTTGCTGACGATAAGAATTAATCCTTATTCCCTTTGAACCATTGATAGACTTGCGATATGTCGATCCAGGAAATTCGCTATTTTGGCGATCCAGTACTAACCACCCCTGCATCTCCGGTTGTTGACTTCGATAAGGAGTTGCGGGTCCTAGTAAAAGATCTCACCGACACGATGCTTGATGCACCGGGTGCGGGTTTAGCCGCACCTCAGATTGGCGTTTCATTACGTGTCTTTGTATGGGATGTGGATGAAACCCTAGGCCATCTTATTAATCCAACTTTGACCTTAAGTGAAGAGATGCAGGATGGGGAAGAGGGATGTCTATCCTTTCCTGAGTTGCGCTATCAGACCCCTAGAGCGATGCGTGCCGTTGCAAAGGGTTTCAACATGTACGGAGAACCGATTGTGGTGGAAGGTTCTGAGTTTTTGGCGCGCGCCTTACAGCACGAAACAGATCATCTCAACGGCATTCTCTTTATCGACAAGCTCTCTTCAGAAGATAGAAAAGCAGCGATGAAGGAGATACGTGAATCAGAGTGGTTCAATCTCGCAGCTGAAAAGGGAGAAAGTATCCAGATCAAGGATTCACCTCACTCAATCTTCGGACGGAACACCTAGTGCGTCTTGGAGTAGCGGCTACTCCGGAGGTTGCTATCCCAACATTGAACTGGTTGTTGGATTCAGAGCATGAATTAGCGTTGGTCATCACCCAACCGGATAAACCAGCAGGTCGTGGTCGCAATTTGAAACAGAGCGAGGTCGCCGAATGGGCGGTTGAACATAAGATTGAGGTAATTAAGCCCGAAACATCTGAGGATCTTAAGGTTCATTTAGAAAATATCGACTGCGTTGTCACCATCGGTTATGGGGTACTGCTACCTCAAAGTATTTTAGATATTCCTAAGTTTGGCTTTATAAATCTTCATTTTTCCCTTCTTCCTGCCTATCGGGGAGCAGCACCTGTGCAAAGGGCGCTTCAAAACGGAGATTCGATCTCTGGTGTTTCAGTCTTTCAACTAGAAAAAGGGATGGATACCGGTCCTATTTACTCAACTATTTCTATCCAAATAGAACCGCAGTGGCGCAGCGCAGAACTCCTTTCAGTTCTTTCAAAGCTAGGTCCTAAGGCGGTAGAAAAGGCGCTCCAGATGATTGAGCGAGGAGAATCCCCAACTCCACAAACAGGAGATTCATCAATTGCACCGAAGATTTCAAAGCTGGAAGCACAGATTGATTTTCGAAAGGATTCGACAACGATTGTCAATCACATCAGAGCCTTCACATACGAACCTGGTGCATGGTGCTTTTGGAAAGGCGAACCTTTCAAGATAACTAATGCGATCTCAGTAATGGATGTTGCATTGTCTGAAGGCGCAATCAGTGTTGACGCTAAGAAGGTATTAGTTGGATGTGCAAAAAACAGCGCAATTGAATTATTAACCGTTAACCCTTCCGGTAAGAAAGAGATGAGCGCAATCGAATGGGCACGAGGAGCTCGTTTAACAGGTGGAGAGTACTTTGGCTGAAGCCCGTAGAAATGCCTTTAAGGCTCCCAAACCTGAAAGCTCACGTCTACTCGCCTTTGATTTATTGACAGAGGTCAATCGCAATGAAGGGTACTCAAATTTATTACTTCCTCAGGCTCTGAATTCAAGTAAGTTGGATGAGAGAGACAAATCTCTTGTCACCGAGCTTTTGTACGGGACGATTCGAATGCAGGGTAAACATGATTGGGTTTTGGCGCAGATCAGCGATCGTCAATGGAATGAGGTTGATTCAGGGATCGTAGATGTCTGCCGAATGGGAGTTCACCAAATCCATGAGATGAGGGTTCCAAACCATGCCGCGGTTGCATCTACTGTCGAGGTTGCTCGCAAACGTTTGGGCGAATCAAAGGCAAGTTTTGTAAACGCTCTGCTTCGCAGTGTGACCAGAAAGAGCAAAGAGGAATGGTTTTCCCCATTAGCTCAGATCACTGACACCGTTGAGCGGCTATCCATTCAGTACTCACATCCCGAATGGATTATCTCTTCCTATTTTGATCTTTTGAAGAGTTGGGAGGAGGTTGAGCAAGCACTGGCAATTAACAATGAGGCGGCAACTCCCACCTTGGTTTCATGGCCTGGTTTATCAACCATTGCTGATTTACAGGAGATTGGGGGAGAGCCGACAATCTATTCTCCGTATGGTGCACATTGGAAAGGTAATCCAGGAGCTCTAGATCTGATCAAGGCGCGAAAGATAGGCGTACAGGATGAGGGATCGCAATTAGTTGCATCTGTTTTTGCCGCAGCATCTGGCGGAGATAGTTGGCTAGATATGTGTGCCGGCCCTGGTGGAAAGGCCGCGCTTTTATCTAACATCGCTCGAGAAAGAGGCATCGGCTTTACGGCTAATGAGGTTTCGGCGGTGCGTGCTGATTTAGTGCGCCAGGTTGTTAATGGTGATCGTGTCTTAGTTGGAGATGGTCGCGAGATCGGACGTGGAAGCGAAAAATTTGATGCAATTTTAATCGACGCACCATGTACTGGTCTTGGAGCGTTACGTAGACGACCAGAGGTTCGATGGCGTAGAAATCTCCAAGATCTTCGAGAGCTTACTCAGCTGCAGCGAGAGTTGATCGACTCGGGAATTCAAGCCTTGAAAGTGGGTGGAGTATTGGGTTATGCGACCTGTTCTCCTCATTTAGCTGAAACCACAATTCAAGTCGCAGACTTAAAACGTAAACATTCCAACATGGAACAAATTGATGTTCATCCTTACCTGCCTAGCAATCTGGTCGATTCGGAACGAGAAGATGCAATGGCTCTATGGACACACAGGACAGGAACTGATGCGATGTTCTTGGCGTTGTTCAAGAAGGTCAGTGAGTAAAATACTGATATGAGCAGAGAAATTAGAATCACACCTAGCATTCTTAACGCGGATTTCTCACGGATTAATGAGGAGATCGACTCAATCGCTCAGGTTTCCGACCTGCTACATCTAGATGTGATGGATGATGTTTTTGTTCCAAATTTCACCTTTGATTTTGATGCCGCCTCAAAGATCATTACCGATTCAACTTTGGCCGTTGATGCTCATTTAATGGTTGCAGATGTCGATCAGATTGCGGTTCAATACGCCGAGATTGGTTGCGCTTCAGTCACGATTCACGCCGAGGCGACACACAATATTTCACAAACACTTAAGAACATTAGAACCGCGGGTTCTCGCTCTAGTTTGGGAATCAAACCAAATACATCGATTGATGATTACGCACAGTACGTCGATTTAGTAGATATGTTTTTGATCATGACCGTTGAGCCAGGTTTTGGCGGGCAGAAGTTCATGGAGAACATGATGCACAAGGTTCGCCGTGCTAAAGAGATTATCGGGGATCGACCTATCTGGCTTCAGGTAGATGGCGGTATATCCATGAACACCATCGAAATAGCATTAGATGCAGGTGCTGACACATTTGTGGTCGGAAGCGCGGTCTTTAACGCTTCAGATCCGGCGCAGATGGTTGTCGACATTCGAAAATTCGCAACGAGCAAGTTGCAGGACTAGTAAACTTTATTCATGAAGAGTTTTGATGATTTGTGGGTGGAGCTGAGCAAAAAAGCAATCGAACGTCCAGAAGGTTCTGGGACTGTGGCCGCATTGGATGCTGGGGTTCACTCCATCGGAAAGAAGATTCTTGAAGAGGCGGGAGAGGTTTGGCTCGCTGCCGAACATGAAGGCGATGAGGCCTTATCTGAAGAAATAAGCCAATTGATTTATCACTTACAAGTATTAATGCTTGCACGTGGTTTAACTATCAGTGATGTTTATAAGTTTCTCTAAGGAGTAGCAATGTTACGAATCGCAGTGCCTAATAAGGGCTCCCTTGCAGATAGTTCAATAGCTATTCTCAAGGAGTCTGGTTATCGACAAAGAACCGATAGTCGCGATCTGGTTTTGATCGACCCTGACAACTCAGTAGAGTTTTATTATCTACGTCCACGAGATATCGCAGTTTATGTTGGCTCTGGTGAACTTGAAGCGGGAGTTACGGGTCGAGATCTATTGATCGATTCCGCCGCTGATGCTGAAGAGATTCTCTCTTTAGATTTTGGTGGGTCGACCTTTCGTTTCGCCGCTCCGGTCGGTAAGGATTGGAAGGTAGGAGATATCTCCGGCAAGCGTGTAGCTACCGCCTACCCTGGTTTGGTTGAACACAGTCTCAAGCAGTTAGGTATCTCGGCAAAGATAGTTCGCCTAGATGGTGCAGTGGAAAGTAGCGTTCGACTTGGAGTTGCAGACATGATCGCCGATGTTGTCAGCACCGGTAACACTCTGCGTCAAGCAGGGCTGCAAACATTTGGTGAACCTTTACTTACAAGTGAAGCCGTTCTGATCAAGAGATCAGGTGCACCTATGCCTGATGGGTTAGAGGTTCTAGTACGTCGATTGCAGGGAGTTGTTACCGCTAGAAGGTATGTCTTGCTGGATTACGATGTTCCAAAATCTTTGGTCGAGAAGGCATGTGCGATAACGCCAGGACTTGAATCTCCGACTATCTCACCTCTGCAAAAAGAGGATTGGGTGGCTGTCCGTGCAATGGTTTTGCGCAAGGAGACCAACGCGGTTATGGATGAGCTATGGGCTTTAGGTGCACGTGGAATTTTGGTGACTGATATTCACGCTTGTCGACTGTAGCTATAGACCCATAAGTTGTGGAACCGATGACAGAGTTGGCTCTGTAATCGATAGATCAGCGGCTTCGATAACAACAGGTTTTGCATTAAAAGCGATACTGAGACCGGCTATGGCCATCATGTCTAAATCATTAGCGCCATCGCCAATAGCAACTGTGTTCTCCATGTCCACTTGTGCATCCAAAGCGAATTCGGTTAAAGCCTGAGCTTTTGCAGCTCTATCAACAATACTTCCTAAAACCTGTCCGGTAAGGACTCCATCAACTACCTCTAAAGTATTGGCCCTGAAGTAATCAATCTTCAGTTCATCGACAATTGGTTGCATAATGTTTACAAAGCCGCCTGAGACGAGGGAGACAACATGACCTTGGCTATGCAGTAATTTCACAAGGTCGCTAGCGCCATCGGTAAGGGTTATTTCATCTCGAACTTGATCAAAAACCATTTCAGGAAGACCCTTTAGCAGTCTGACACGGGCCAATAAACTCTGCTCAAAATCCAATTCACCGCGCATCGCCGCATCAGTTATCTTCGAGACTTCCTTCAGTACCCCTGCTTTAGCGGCAAGCAATTCGATTGCTTCCTGTTGAATGAAGGTGGAATCCACATCTAATTGGACCAAACGCTTTAGAGACCTCATAGTTTACTTATGCGACCGTTATTGTCGCATCAGCCTCTGAATCCAACTTTGAAAGTGCGGTTTGCAGAAATGAGACAGAAGTTCCGGAAACATGGAGATCAACCTTTAAAGGTTGAACAGTCTGACGTTCAAATTTTTCAATATTTCCGCCCAAGGAATGGATGACCGATGTGATTGAGTTCAAATACCGTGGCAACATTTTGCTTGAAGCAATTGAAACTACTACTGGATTTTCAATCTCACGTGGAGCGGGAGATGAAGCAAAAAGGGAGGCGATGTCCATCTCCAGCTTCTCAGACAAATCATTCAGGTCGGATTCAATAGCCTCTCGATGATCTGGATTTAACAAGATCTGTACCGTCAAAATTAAGCGCTGCTTGATCACGATTTGATCAATATCAATCACTGAAACTGCAAAGGGGGACAAGGTTTCAAAGAGAGCGTTCGCCACTCCCGATTTATCTACTCCAGTCAGAAGGATCAATCCTGAGTACTGCTGACTATTTTCGGCATTTAATGTCATAAGGAGGCAAGGTTATCGTGAATCACTAATCCTTTAGCTCAAGATTGCACCTCTTTGAGCCAACAAAGCAGTATCTTTTGCATCTATGAGTAGCTCAGTTCTCACCCTCAACGAGGTCTCGGTACGCCGCGGTGATCGAGTAATTTTGGGACCCATCAATTTCTCTATTTCTCAAGGAGAGCGCTGGGTTGTTTTAGGACCCAATGGCGCTGGCAAATCTACATTGCTTCAGATTCTTGCTACAAAGATTTTCCCAACTCAGGGCACGGTTACCGTTCTCGATAAGCAGATGGGCAAGGTAGATCTCTTTGAACTTCGAACCCGAATCGGATTGTGTGGCTCTGTTATCGCCGATGATATTCCTGGTGATGAAACGGTAAAGGATGTCGTTCTGACCTCAGCGTATGCGATCTTGGGAAGATGGAATGAAGCGTACGATCTTTGGGATGAGTCACGTGCGATGGCTTTGCTGACAAATTTTGGTGTTCGCGAGCTTGGTGATCGTCTCTATGGAACTTTGAGCGAAGGCGAAAAAAAGCGGGTGCAAATATCCCGTGCATTAATGACCGACCCTGAGTTATTGCTATTGGATGAGCCCGCCGCTGGGCTAGATCTTGGAGGACGAGAGGATCTTCTGCGTCGCTTTGCCAATTTTTCCTCTGACCCTCTAGCGCCTGCAACTATTTTAGTGACCCATCACATTGAAGAGATTCCAGTAGGAACGACGCACGCCATATTGATCAAGGATGGCGCTATCGCTGTATCCGGTCCAATTGATCAGGTGATCACTTCACAACATATTTCCGCTGTTTTTGGAACATCCATTACGGTGACACCTGACTCAGGTCGGTACTTTGCTCGTGCATCTCTTTGAACAACTACATAAAGATTGGCAAGAGGCGCTTGTAGAACACAAGGATCTTATTCAGAAGATTGAATCAAGGATCGGTGAAAGTGAAGTAGTTCCACCTAAGGATTTGATATTCAGGGCGCTTTCACAATCTATAGCTAGTACCAAGGTTGTTATCTTCGGACAGGATCCATACCCGACACCAGGCCATGCCCACGGTTTGGCCTTCTCTGTGGAGTCAACTGTCGCTCCTTTGCCCGCTTCTTTGCGCAATATATATAAGGAGCTCGAAAGTGATGTGGGTATAAAAAGAGCCTCGGGGGATTTAACTGAGTGGAGTAATCAGGGGGTCATGCTTATAAATCGAACGTTGACGACCGAACCTGGAGTTTCTTTAGCTCATCAGAATTTTGGATGGGAGTTAATTACTGAAACCGTGGCCAAAGTTCTTGGGCAAAGGGATGTTGTTGCGGTTCTATGGGGAAGTTCTGCGATCAAGCTAAAACAGCATTTTCGCCAGGATTTGGTTGTGTCATCGGTACACCCAAGTCCGCTTTCTGCTTACAGAGGCTTCTTCGGCTCTCAACCTTTTTCGCAGGTTAACTCAAAGTTAATCGCCAGCGGAAAAGATCCGATCTTTTGGTAAATTAATTTTTGGATGAAACAAAAAAGGCCCCCGGTTTCCCAGGGGCCTTTCTCGTTTAGTTGTTTAGCCAAGCCAAGCGTTCAGTGGTGAAGACAAGAAGTACACCATGAACAAGCCGGATACTAGGTAAAGCAAAGGATGTACTTCTTTGCCACGGCCCTGTACCAAGCGAATGACTACGTGTGTGATGAATCCTGCGCCGATACCAACTGAAATGTTGTACGTAAATGGCATCAAGATAATTGTTAGGAAAGCGGGAACTCCGATACCCAAATCATCCCAATCGATGTTCTTAATCTGGGACATCATCAAGAATCCGACGATGATGAGTGCAGGCGTTGCAGCCTCATAAGGAATGATGGCTACAAGAGGTGCTAGGAAAGTTGTTAGAAGGAATGCAATTCCTGTTACAACAGATGCTAGACCGGTGCGTGCACCTTCACCGACACCAGCTGCTGATTCAATGTAGCTAGTGTTTGACGAGATACCAGCAGCTCCACCTGCAGCCGCTGCAACTGAGTCAACCAAGAGAATCTTTTGAATGTTGTCAACATTTCCATCTTTGTCAGCAAGACCCGACTCATGACCGATCGCAGTGACAGTTCCTACTGTGTCGAAGAAGTCTGAGAGTAACAAAGTGAAAAGTAGGAGAATCGCTGCGATCAAAGTGACGTTGTTCGAGCTGAAGGCACCAAAAAGATCAAACTGACCGGTGAAATCAAACTCTGGAACAGCAACAACTTCCTTTGGAACTGCAGGAATACCCAATTGCCATCCGCCATCAACGATAGTTGGAGGGTTGCCAGGAGTGAAGTTAGGCGCGATGTTGTACGCCTTTTGGATGATGATCGCCAATACGGTTGAAGTTGCAATTCCGATGAGGATTGCTCCCTTAACCTTACGAACCATAAGTCCGATGATCAGAAGTGTTCCGAAAACGAAAACAACTGTTGGCCAACCAACAAGATTTCCATTGACACCTAGGCCTACTGGAACTGGACCACTTGCGGTACGGCGAACAAAGCCAGCATCAACGAGACCGATGAGTGCGATGAAAAGACCGATACCAACAGAGATTGCGATCTTGATCTGAGGTGGAACTGCCTTGAAAACAGCAACGCGGAAACCTGTAAGAACCAAAATCAAGATGATTAAGCCTTCAAGAACTACAAGACCCATCGCTGCAGCCCATGTCATCTTTGAAGCGATACCAACTGCAACAAAGGTATTGAGACCAAGACCTGTTGCAAGCGCTAGTGGATAGTTCGCAATCGAACCCATAAGGATCGTAAGGATTCCAGCGACAAGTGCAGTTGTTGCTGCGACCATCGCGGGAGCTGGTGTTGCTCCGCCGAATAGGAACTGTCCATTTGCATCTGGTGAGTACGCCAGGATGATTGGGTTAAGTGCCACGATGTATGCCATCGTGAAGAAGGTTACGAGTCCGCCTCGAACCTCTTGGGCAATTGTTGAGCCCCGTTCTGAGATTTTAAAGTATGAATCCAGCATGAAGTAGTGCCTTTCTAATTTTGTTAACGGGGGTGTTTGCGACCCCGTGTGCGATAGGGCGCACAGCCCTTGGGAAGAGCTAAAGCCTATGTGCTACCTGTGAGTAATCCTAGAAACGACTCCTAGGGAGATTGCGATTGACTGTCCGATAAGCAGGGCAAAGAGCAGGGTGCCTAGGCCTACAGTGCCGCCCAGGAGCCAGCCAGCCACGAAAACCGAGGACTCAATAGCCAGACGAACACGTCCAATGCGGATCCCAGAGCGGTTATGGATTGCGGTCATCAAACCATCACGAGGACCAGGGCCAAGGCCACAGGTGATGTACAAAGCTGAGCCGAAACCCACCATCGCAATTCCTACTAAGCAATACACCACTGCGATAGCGAAACTATCTTGCTGCGGAAAAACCGATACTCCGATTTGTATCGCCGTTGCAATTATTACAATATTGGAAATCGTTCCAAAACCGGGCTTTTCTTTTAGTGGAATCCAAAGAAGCAAAACAACGGTGCTAATTGCAAAGGTGGACCAACCCATCGTTATATCTAATCGACCAGATACTCCCTGAGCCAGAACTGACCAAGGTGCGTTACCAATCGTGCTCTGAATTAAGAGTGAGTCTCCAAGTCCAAAGATAAACAAACCAAAGAAAAGTACACCAACACGCGGGGGATTGAGTTGCCAACGGGATTGTGCAGTCCAGGGTGTAACGGGAACTGTCTTGTGAGGACGAAGGAACTCGACAAATGGATTGGACATTCACAGAGTATAATCAGCAAATGTTTCCTGGCGTTGGCACAATCATCAATATCGTAACGATCATTTCCGGCGCATCGCTTGGAGTTTTGGTCGGAAACCGCATGCCAACACGTACCAGAACACTTCTGACAGATGTTTTGGGTTTAGTTACTTTGCTAGGTGCAGCATCTGCCTTAATTCCTCTATGGTCCGATCGATACAACCAAGCCTTGCCTCAAGGGTGGACACTTTTAGTTGTTCTTGGATCACTTCTTATTGGTGGATTGATTGGTTCAGGCCTGAAGTTAGAGGATAAATTAGATACTTTGGGCGAAAAGCTTCGAATTAAATTCAAAGCCTCTAGCGAATCCTCATTTGTAGAAGGGTTTGTTGCCGCATCTTTACTCTTTGCAATTGGACCATTGGCAATTTTGGGCAGTATTAGTGATGGCATGGGAACCGGTATAGATCAGTTGATTCTCAAAAGTACGCTCGACTTTTTTGCGGCAATGGCCTTTGCAACCTCGCTGGGTTGGGGAGTAGCGGTGTCAGCACTTCCCGTGGGTATCTATCAGGGGGTCTGGACAGTAATCGGGTTTGGATTAGGTGAAATCTTAGAAGGTTATCAAGTAGATTCCATGACAATAGTTGGTGGAATAATGTTGATCTGTATCGCATTGAAACTGTTGAACATCAAGAGCGTATCTGTTGGAAATCTCTTGCCAGCGTTGGCGATCGCACCTATTTTCGCCCTACTTGTTCACACCATTTAAAAACTTTTCAGGCAGTTAGAAAGTAGAAGCGTCGATCACAAAGCGGTACTTCACATCGCTTGCAACAGTTCTTTTGTACGCCTCATTGATGTAATCAGCTTTAATAACTTCAACATCACTGACGATGGAGTGCTTGGCGCAGAAATCCAGCATCTCCTGCATCTCTGGAATGCCACCGATCATAGATCCTGATATTGAGCGACGACCATTGAGCAATGTTCCAGCATGGACTTCATAAGGTTTTCCAGGAAGGCCGATGACTACAAGGGTTCCATCTAGCTTTAACAAGTTGAGATAATCGTTGATTACAAGCTCGGCGCTCACTGTATTGAGAATCAAGTCAAAGCTCTTTGCAAGCGGTGTCAGATTGTTGGCATCCTTTGTGCTGACAAAGTGGTGGGCACCCATTGCTATTGCATCCGCCTGCTTGTTTGGCGAGTGAGAGAGAACAGTTACCTCTGCACCCATCGCGACAGCAAACTTAACTCCCATATGTCCCAAGCCGCCAAGGCCCATAACCGCAACCTTCATGCCGGGCTTCACACCCCAATGTTTGATTGGTGAGTACAGAGTAATTCCGGCGCACAGCAGCGGGGCGACCCCGTCCATTGGAAGATTTGCTGGAATTCGCACCGCATAATCTTCATTGATAACAAAGTTATTTGAGTACCCGCCCATAGCAACGGTCTTACCATCGCGCTCTAGACCGTTGTAGGTCCCTGTCATGCCCTCAACACAGTATTGCTGCAATCCTCTTGTGCAACTGTCGCACTTACGACATGAGTCGACAAATACACCTACGCCGATTTTCTCACCAACAGAAAACTTTGAAACCTTGCTGCCAACCGCTGTTACAACCCCCGCGATCTCATGGCCAGGAACCATTGGAAATATCGCTGGACCCCACTCTTCAGCTACCTGGTGAATATCGCTGTGGCAGATTCCTGCATATGCGATATCCAGGGCAACATCATGTTCGCCTAACTCGCGACGATCGAAAGAGTAAGAAACGAGATCCGCTTTTGCAGATAGAGCTGCGTAACCACGTGATTTCATATTTACTCCTTGAACGGTAGTGGGAGAGAGGATGTGTGTGCAGCACGAGAGGCTCGAGCGGTTACCTGACGCATGTGATGACGGCGGCATAGAACCTCGTAAGCGACTTCGGCACCTGGGGCGACATCACCAACTACGACCTGTTCGCCTTCGGTAACCATGACTCCACCAACTGTTCTTGCATTATGAGTGGCACGAGCTCCACACCAACATAAAGCTTCAACCTGCAAAGTGTTCACACGATCTGCAAGTTCCACTAATCGAGCGGAGCCTGGAAATAACTTGGTACGAAAATCTGCAAGAATTCCAAATGCGTAAACATCGATTCCTAACCCATCCACTACTCGTGCTAATTGGTCGATCTGATGGCTCTCATAAAATTGTGCTTCATCGCAGATGATGTAATCAACTCTCTCGCCGATTGAGAGTTTGTCTACAACCAATTTGTGAATATCTAATTCGGGGGATACCTCTATCGCCGGACTTGATAGTCCTAAACGTGAAGATATAACGCCTGAACCGGCGCGGTCCTTGTTGGTAAAGATCAAACCGGTCCGACCACGACTCTGGTGGTTGTGGGCGGTTTGAAGCGCGAGAGTGGATTTACCACTATCCATAGTTCCGCAGTAATAGATCAATTCCGCCATGTGGCGCATACTGCCATAGAGCTAGGAAAATAGCCCTTTATCTTTGAGCGCGTTTTCCAGAAGTGGTTTCAAGGCAATCGCTGCATCAACTGAAATGTGCGAAGCATCACGGTATGCGACAAAACCATCCTTGATTGCAGGACAGGTTCTGGTGCATAACCACGATGTTGGATCGATCTGTTTAAAACCAGGGATTATCAGATTGGGAGTTTTCTCAGTGGTGTTACAACTGGAGAGATCACGTGTTGCTAGACAGTTTGGAATGTCGCGAAGTGGATGTGGTGTGTCACTTATGTAGATCAAGTTTTTGGATGAGCCTCTAAGGTCAGCGAGTAAACGTCGTTGACCTTCCTTCCACCACTGTGTTCTGCTGGAATACCCACCTGGTTCTTCAAAGTACTGGAAGCTGCTCAGAATTACAGCCTCTGGCTTTATCCGTTGAATACGTTTGATGGAGTTTTCACGCCACTTTTCACATTCGGAGTTCTTATACGCACCTTGATCGGCCCGCGGGCTGTCTACAGATGGGCAGGCAGATTTAGTCAACGAGATGAGTTCATAACCCTTTTCACGAGCTAAGAGCTCTAATGCTGGGAACCATTGGGCAGCGTGTGAATCGCCAAAGAGAACAATTTTTGCCGAGGAACCTATTTCACCGTAGGTGCAATCTCCTGATTCGGTTTCACCATAATTAACATGACAACCATCGCCATAAACAGCGGGCTTTTCAACAATCTCTTTGAGATCAAAAGAGTAGTTAGTTCCCCGTACATTAATGACAGATGAAGCCGTAGATGCAATTGCAACTCCAGCAAGCAAAGAGATTGCCGTAGTTGTGGCGAAGAATCCATAAATCTTCTTGGCTTCAAACTTTCGATGTCTTAAGGGCTCTTCGATGAACTTACTTGTGAAGTGTGCCAAAACGATAGTCAAAAGTATGCAGAAGAATCTTTCCCAAATGCGTAAAGGGCGACCTAATGCACTGCTTGGCAAAACCAAAGCCGGCCAATGCCACAAATACAGCGGATATGAGATCGCACCTAGCCATTGCATTAATCTGTTATTGCTTAGATCATTGAAAAACCTTGGCCAAATCGGAATAGTTCCAATAAGGATTGCCGTTGCTACAACTGGCAATAAGGCGTTTATGCCCGGAAATGCGGTGCTCTCATCAAATCGCAGAGTCGCGAAAGCCAAACCTATAGCACCAGCCCACGGAAGATATCTATTTCGTAGTGCTTTTTCCGGAATGAAGAGAAGCAGGGCACCGACGCCTAGCTCCCAGGCACGGGTTGGTAGAGAATAAAAGGCCCAAATCGGTGCAGCTTGTGTCATGTAAATAGATAGCAAAAGTGAAACCGCTGTAACAATCGCAACTCCATTGAGAATCGCACGCTTGCCATATCTTGATAAAAACAGGATGAAGATCGGCCAAACAACGTAGAACTGCTCTTCTACGGCTAAGGACCAGTAATGAATAAATGGTGACGGGGTAGCATTGAGATTCTGATAATCATTTTCCCACCAAGCAAAGAGATAATTTGAAACATATGCAGCAGCAGCGAATAAATCCCGACCTAATGCATCACGGGTAATCGCAGGCAGCAGGAAAAGACCAAAAATTGCGGTAATAAAGAGAACAAAAACTGAGGTTGGCAAAAGCCGCTTGATGCGTCGCTGATAAAACTCATTGAGATCTAATCTTCCAGTCTTATCAATTTCTCGAATAATCAGACCGGTGATCAGATATCCAGAGATGACGTAGAAAATATCGACACCTATGAACCCGCCAGGCATGAGACGGGCATGGAAGATAGTGACAAGAAGAGCGGCAACTGCCCGCAATCCTTGAATTTGAAGGATACGCATTACTAGGAAACTACCAGCGAAGTAACTGGAATCTCAGGATATTTCTCGTTAAGTCTGGCACGACCTGGTAAACCTTCAATTTCAAGAAGTGCCAATACGTGGATCACTTCGCCACCTAGACGCTTAATCAATTCAATCGCTGCTGCAATGGTTCCACCAGTTGCTAGAACATCATCGATCAGAAGGACCTTTGCTCCCGGAGTTACCGCATCGATATGCAGCTCCAAAGTATCTACACCGTACTCAAGACCGTAACTCTCAGAAATCGTTAAGTGGGGAAGTTTTCCTGCTTTTCGAATTGGGACAAAACCACTTCGTAACTGATTAGCCACAGCCGATGCGAAGATGAAGCCACGTGCTTCGATACCCGCGACCAATGTTGTTGAATCTGCAAAGGTTGCGAACTTTTCAGTAATTGCAATAAAGGCTTCCCCATGTGCCAGCAAAGGGGTGATGTCTTGGAATCTGATTCCGGGTTTTGGGTAATCGGGGATTTCACGGATGAGCGAGAGAGCATCATCGATTTTCATGTGTCCGAGAGGGGACTTGAACCCCTAATCCCTTGCGGGAACTAACACCTCAAGCTAGCGCGTCTGCCAATTCCGCCACCCGGACT
>JACCDZ010455692.1_pt1 | contig 58834 bp, 32 predicted proteins | sample 7449551 | NCBI WGS metagenome assembly JACCDZ01 (sample SAMN15323452, study PRJNA562643) | freshwater metagenome | isolation source: river surface water | place: USA:Blue River Watershed | collected 2017-08-18 | reverse complement strand
CTGCGCTATGCGCACCAAGGCGGCATGAATCCACCCGTGATCGTCATCCACGGCAATTCGCTCGAGCATGTGACCGATTCATACCGCCGCTTTTTGGAGGGGCGGTTTCGGCAAGTCTTTGATCTGGAAGGCACACCCTTGCGCATTGAATTCAAGACCAGTCAAAACCCCTACAAAGAATGACCCCATCTCCTTGAAGGACGAGGGCCAACACACCAAGATAAGCGCAGTGACTGTGCTATGGTTTGGGCATCAATAACGAACACGGAGAATATCGTGAACAACAAAGGGCAACTTTTGCAAGACCCCTTCCTCAATCTGCTTCGCAAGGAGCATGTCCCCGTTTCCATCTACTTGGTCAATGGCATCAAGCTGCAAGGCCAGATCGAATCCTTTGACCAATACGTGGTGCTCTTGCGCAACACGGTCACCCAGATGGTTTACAAGCATGCGATCTCCACCATCGTGCCCGGTCGTGCGGTGGCGTTCAACCCCATGGAAGGCGTGGACGCTGACACCCATGAGGCTGATACCTCCAGTTGATCGCGGCTTGGATCGGCCACTTTGTCCGCCACTTCTCCTTCATCCATGAACCAGCCCACCGTCTTGCTGGTCGGTGTGGATTTGGGCTTGCCGCACTTTGACGCCGATCTCACCGAATTGGGCCTCCTGGCCCGTTCGGCGGGCTTGCTGCCGGTGGCGGTGCTCACCTGCAAGCGGCGTGCGCCCGATGCGGCACTCTTTGTGGGCAGTGGCAAGGCCGATGAAATCCGTGATCTCGCTGCCGAACACGGCGCGAGTGAAATCCTCTTCGATCAGTCTCTGAGCCCTGCTCAGCAGCGCAACCTGGAGCGTCACCTGGGTTTGCCCGTGAACGATCGCACCCTCCTGATCCTGGAAATCTTTGCCCAGCGCGCCCGCAGCCATGAAGGCCAGTTGCAGGTTGAATTGGCCAGGCTGCAATACCTCAGCACGCGCTTGGTGAGGCGATGGTCCCACCTGGAGCGTCAGCGTGGCGGCATTGGTGCGCGGGGTGGCCCCGGTGAAACCCAGATCGAATTGGACCGCCGAATGATTGGCGAGGCCATCAAGCGCACCCGCGAGCGCTTGGTCAAGGTCAAGCGTCAGCGCCAGACCCAGCGTCGCGCGCGCCTGCGCCATGGCATGACCAAGTTTTCACTGGTGGGCTACACCAACGCGGGCAAATCCACCCTGTTCAATGCGCTGGTCAAGGCCCGCAGCTATGCGGCTGATCAACTCTTTGCCACCCTGGACACCACCACACGGCAGTTGTACTTGCAGCAAGGCACCGACCCCGGCCTTCAGGTGTCCATCTCGGACACCGTGGGCTTCATTCGTGACTTGCCCCACGGCCTGATCGAGGCCTTTGAAGCCACCTTGCTCGAAGCGGCCGATGCGGATCTCCTGCTGCACGTGGTCGACGCATCGCATGCCGACTACCCCGAACAAATCCAGCAGGTGCAACAGGTGCTGTCTGACATCGGCGCGGCCGATATTCCCCAATTGCTGGTCTTCAACAAGGTCGATGCCTTGCCAGATGCCGCCCAGCCGACACAACGGCTGGACCAATTCGAATGGGAGGGGCAACCCTTGCCCAGGATCTTCGTCAGCGCCCAAACGGGTGAAGGCCTCGATGCCCTGCGGGCTTGGCTGCACCAGTGGGCTGTTTCCCATTCGCTCGTCGCTTCAGCGCCAACCAGCCTGGCCATGCAAGGGGAACCCCTTGCTGATCAGGGTGTTGTGTGCTCGGGGCACAATGCGCACTAACAGCTGTTTGACCTCATCATGAACCCAACGCCAACTACCCCCTCTTCGCGTCGCAAGCCCAAGCTGTTGCAGTGGCTCTTCAACCTCAACGATGGCCGCTGGGGCCGCGATCCCCATGCCTCGGATGCTCAGGGCAATGACCGTGATCCCAATCGCGACCCCAATCGGCCTGCCTCGGGTGGCCCACGTGATGCCAAAGGTCCGCCCGATCTGGATGAACTCTGGCGCGACCTCAACGAAAAGCTCGGCGGTTTCCTGGGCAAGGCCACTCGCAAAGGCGGCTCAGGCGATGGTGAACCACCGCCGTCCGGTGGTGGCCGCCCTGGCGGTCCCGGCATGCGGGGTGCCCGATTTGGCTTGGGCGTGGGCTTGGGTGTGCTGGCCGTGATCTGGCTGGGCAGTGGCTTTTTCATTGTCCAAGAAGGCCAGCAGGCAGTGATCACCCAGTTTGGCAAGTACCACAGCACTGTGGGCGCGGGCATCAACTGGCGCGTTCCTTATCCCGTTCAACGCCACGAAGTGGTGTATGTCACGCAAATCCGCTCCATCGACATCGGGCGCGATACCCTGGTCAAGTCCACGGGGCTGCGCGATTCGGCCATGCTCACCGAGGATGAAAACATCGTCGAGATCAAGTTTGCCGTGCAGTACCGATTGACCGATGCACGTCAATTCCTGTTTGAAAGCAAGAGCCCCGTGACGGCCGTGACCCAGGCTGCGGAAACCGCTGTGCGCGAAGTGGTGGGTCAAATGCGCATGGACACCGCGCTGTCCGAAGAGCGGGATCAGATTGCGCCTCGCATCCGCGCCATCATGCAAAAAATCCTGGACCGCTACAAAGTGGGCATCGAAGTGGTGGCCATCAACATGCAGCAAGGCGGCATACGCCCGCCCGAGCAAGTCCAGGCCGCGTTTGACGACGTGTTGAAGTCTGGCCAGGAGCGCGAGCGCGCCAAAAACGAAGCGGAGGCCTATGCCAACGATGTCGTGCCCCGCGCAGTGGGCGCTGCTTCCCGCCTCAAGCAGGAGGCCGAGGGCTACCGCGCCCGCATCGTGGCGCAGGCTCAGGGCGATGCACAGCGCTTCAAGTCCCTGTTGGCCGAATACCAAAAAGCACCGCAGGTCACGCGCGACCGCTTGTACCTGGAGAACATGCAGCAAGTGTTCTCTGGCGTGACCAAGGTTCTGGTCGACACCAAGCAAGGCTCCAACCTCTTGTATTTGCCGCTGGACCAGATCATGCAGGTCACCGCTGCGCCCAACCGTGCACCCGGCGCGCCTGAAGTGCCCGCCGCCATGAATTCAACACCACCCGCCTTGCCCAGCAATGGGGGCGATTTGAGGGGCAGGGACGATCGCGGTCGCGATCGGGACGCTCGCCAGTGAGGACAACATGAACCGAATCGGACTCATCATTGCAGCCATCGTGGCCTTCGTGGCCCTGGTGATCTCCACCGTCTTTGTGGTGGACCAGCGTCAGTTTGGCGTGGTGTATTCGCTTGGGCAAATCAAGCGCGTCATCACCGAACCCGGCTTGAATTTCAAGCTCCCGCCGCCTTTCCAGAACGTGCGATTCATCGACAAGCGCCTTTTGTCTTTGGAATCCTCGGACACCGAACCCATGCTCACCGCTGAAAAGCAGCGCATGGTCATCGACTGGTTTGTGCGCTGGCGCATCAGCGATCCGTCGGCCTACATCCGCAACGTGGGTCTGGATGAGCGTGCGGGCGGCACCCAATTGGCCCGTGTGGTCAGGAACGCTTTCCAGGAAGAAATCAACAAGGTCACCGTGCAAGAACTCATCTCCACCAAGCGAGAACAGCTCATGGAGCGCGTCAAGCGAGAGGTGGTGGAGAAGGTTTCGGGGGGCAACCCCTGGGGCATCGAGGTGGTGGATGTGCGCATGACCCGCGCCGATTACGTGGGCACCATCACCGAGTCGGTTTACCGCCGCATGGAAGCCGAGCGCAAGCGCGTGGCCAATGAATTGCGCTCCACCGGTGGCGCCGAGGGCGAAAAAATCCGCGCCGATGCCGACAAGCAGCGCGAGATCACCCTGGCCAATGCCTACCGTGATGCCCAGCAAATCAAGGGGCAGGGCGATGCCGATGCCGCCCGCATTTATGCCGAGGCCTTTGGCCGTGACCCCCAGTTCGCCAAGTTCTATCGCAGCCTGGAGGCCTACAAGGCCACCTTCTCCAGCAAGTCCGATGTCATGGTGCTGGATCCCTCTTCAGAGTTCTTCAGCGTCATGAGGGGCTCGGGTAGCGCAGCACCAGCACCCCGCAAGTGAGCGCATGACGGTCTTGGACCTGCTCCAGGCCTTGGCCCTGGTGCTCATTCTGGAGGGGCTCATGCCCTTCCTCTTTCCCCAGCGCTGGCGCCAAACCCTGTTGCAAATCATGCAGTTGCACGATGGCCAGATCCGTTTTTTTGGTCTGTGCTGCGTGCTCGCTGGCGGCCTGCTGCTCTTTTGGCTGGATTGACCCTCCATTAAGGGGGAGAGCCGGGTGGGCATCGTTAGAATGCCCAGCTTCAACCCGACTGCCTTGATTGAATGTCTGCCTGGCTCTTACCCGATCACATTGCCGATGTGTTGCCCTCCGAGGCCAGGCACATCGAAGACCTGCGACGCGATTTGCTCGATGTGGCGCGTCGCCACGGCTACGAGCTGGTCATTCCTCCCATGGTGGAACATTTGCAGGCCTTGCTCACGGGCGCAGGGACCGAGCGCGCCCTGGACACCTTTCAACTGGTCGATCAGCTCTCAGGCAAGACCCTGGGGGTTCGTCCCGACATCACCCCTCAGGTGGCGCGCATTGACGCGCATTTGCTCAATCGCCAGGGCGTGACCCGGCTGTGCTATTGCGGCCCGGTCTTGCACACGCGGGTGCAACGAGCCCGGGCCAGCCGTGAGCCTTTGCAGCTGGGGGCAGAAATCTATGGCCATGCAGGCCTTGAAGCCGATCTCGAAGCCCTGGACTTGGCCCAGGCCTTCATGGGTGAAGCGGGTCTGCAAGGGGTTCGTTTTGACCTCGGCGATGCACGCATTTTCCCGGCCATCCTCAGCCAAAGCGGCTTGGAGGCCAAAGCCCAGGCCGAGCTTCGTGAGGCCGTGGCTTGCAAAAGCCTGCCCACCGCGGTGCCCAGCGCGGGTCGATTGAGCCAGCCTGTCCAATCCGCCTTGGCGTTCCTGGTTCAGGCCTATGGCGACATCCAATTGCTGGACGAGGCCGAACAGGCGCTGGCTGGCTTCCCCCAAGCCCTGGCAGCGATCCAGGATTTGCGCTGGCTTGCGGGTCATCTGGGCCATCTGCCTTTGTCCTTCGACCTGGCCGACATGAGCGGCTATGCCTATTACACCGGTGTGCGCTTTGCCGCTTACACGCCCGGCTGTAGCGATGCGGTGCTGCGCGGTGGCCGCTACGACGAGGTGGGCGCTGCCTTTGGGCGCAAACGCCCGGCCGTGGGTTTCAGTCTGGACCTCAAAACCTGGGTTCAGCATGTGCCCGCTTTGCCCCTGGGTGCGGCCATCCGTGCGCCCTGGAGCGAGGACACCGAGCTGCGCAGCGTGATTGCGCGATTGCGCGAGCAAGGCCACACCGTGGTGTGCGTCCTGCCCGGTCACGAGAGTGAAGTCGATGAGTTCGACTGCGACCGTGAGTTGATTCGAGTGAATGACCGCTGGGTTGTTCAATCCCTTTCCATCTGATTCAAAGAAAACACAGCAATGAGTGCGATTCCAGGGCGGCATGTGGTGGTGGTCGGCACCCAATGGGGCGATGAGGGCAAAGGCAAGCTGGTCGATTGGCTGACCGAGACCGCCACCGGTGTGGTGCGTTTTCAGGGCGGTCACAACGCGGGCCACACCCTGGTCATCAATGGCGTCAAGACCGCGCTGCACCTCATCCCCAGCGGCATCATGCGTGACGGCGTGCGCTGCTACATCGGCAATGGGGTGGTGCTCTCGGCGGGCAAGTTGCTGGAAGAAATCACGGGCCTTGAAAAAGCCCGCGTCGAGGTGCGTTCGCGCTTGCGTGTGAGCGAAGGCTGCCCCTTGATCCTGCCGTTTCATGCGGCGCTGGATGTGGCACGCGAAGTGGCCAAAGAAAAGTCTGGCGCAGCCAAGATTGGCACCACAGGCCGAGGCATTGGTCCTGCCTACGAGGACAAGGTCGCCCGCCGTGCCTTGCGGGTGCAAGACCTCAAGCATCCTGATCGCTTTGAGCGCAAGCTCCGGGAACTGATCGCCTACTACAACGCCCAGTTGGCCATGCTCCATGCCGACCAGGTCGACTGGTCCCAGGTTGCCTGGCTCAAGGACCAGCCCTTGTCGGCCTTTGTGCGGGGCGGCAGCGTCGATTTCGAGGCTGTCCGCCAGCAAGCCCTGGATCACGCCAAGGCTTTGTTGCCCATGGTGGCCGACGTCTCTCGCGAACTCAACCAAGCCCACAAGGCCGGTGGCAACCTGCTGTTTGAAGGCGCTCAGGGCACCTTGCTCGACATCGATCACGGCACTTACCCCTTTGTCACCTCCAGCAATTGCGTTGCGGGCAATGCAGCCGCAGGCTCTGGCGTGGGGCCTCAACTGCTGAGCTATGTGCTGGGCATCACCAAGGCCTATTGCACCCGCGTGGGGGGTGGCCCATTCCCCACCGAACTCGATTGGGAAACGCCAGGCACGGTCGGCTATCACCTCTCGACGGTGGGGGCAGAGCGGGGCACCACCACGGGTCGTGCGCGGCGTTGCGGCTGGTTCGATGCCGCTTTGCTCAAGCGCAGTGCCCAGGTCAACGGCTTGTCGGGCTTGTGCATCACCAAGCTCGATGTGCTCGATGGCCTCAAGGAATTGCAACTGTGTGTGGGCTATCTACTCGACGGCGAGCGCATCGACCTCTTGCCCCTGGGTGCCGATGACATCGAGCGTTGCCAGCCTATTTATGAAACCCTGCCCGGCTGGAGTGACTCCACCGTCGGGGTGACCCGTTTTGACCGATTGCCCCAAGCGGCGCAGAGCTACCTGCACCGCATTGAGGAAGTGGCTGGCGTGCCCATTCATTTGGTGTCCACCAGCCCGGACCGTGATCACACCATCCTGATTCAGGATCCTTTCCAAGCTTGACATCCAACCCACTGCAAAGGCCAGCCATGTTGACTGAAGACGGCAAACACCTCTACGTGTCTTACGACGAATACCACAGCCTGATTGAAAAACTGGCCCTCAAGATCCATCAATCGGGATGGGCCTTTGACACCATCCTGTGCCTTGCACGCGGTGGCATGCGCCCCGGCGACATCCTCTCGCGCATCTTTGACAAACCCCTGGCCATCATGTCCACCAGCTCCTACCGGGCTGAGGCAGGCACCATCCAGGGTCATTTGGACATTGCCCGCTACATCACCACCCCCAAGGGCGAAATCGCAGGCCGCGTCTTGCTGGTCGACGACCTCGCCGACACCGGCCACACCCTCAAGGCCGTGGTGGATTTGCTCAGAACCCAGTATTCGCCCATCACCGAATTGCGCACCGCCGTGATCTGGACCAAAGGCGTGTCGTCCTTCGAGCCGGACTATTCGGTGGAGTTCCTGTCCACCAACCCCTGGATCCACCAGCCCTTTGAGCCCTACGACAACATGCGCCCCGAAAAGCTGCTCGAGAAGTGGCGCATCTGAGCCTGTTTCACCTCACCGCCTGATCAAACCCCTCAAGGCCACCATGGGACGCAACACCGACCTCATTCAGCATCCCTACCAGCCTCCCGCTGAGTTCGAGGCGCCGCAACCTGGTGTTTACAAGGCCTCAACGGTGTTTTTCCCCAATGTGGCGGCCATGCGCCAGCGCGATTGGAAAAACAAAAGCGGCTACACCTATGGCCTGCATGGCACGCCCACGACGTTTTTGCTTGAGGAGCGCCTGTGCACCCTGGAAGGCGGCCTGCATGCCGTGTTGGTGCCCAGCGGTCTGGCTGCCATTGCTCAGGCCAACCTGGCCTTGCTGCAAGCCGGTGACCATGTCCTGATTCCCGCCAATGCCTATGGCCCAGGCAAGGTATTGGCCCAGGGGGAGCTCAACCGCTTTGGCATCACCCACAGCTTTTACGACCCCTTGTCGCTGCCCAGCCTGGAGCAAGCCATCACGCCAGCCACCCGCATGGTGTGGCTGGAAGCCCCTGGTTCTGTGACCATGGAATTCCCCGATTTGCCGGCGCTGGTGCGCTTGGCTCAATCGCGCGGCTTGATCACGGCGCTGGACAACACCTGGGGGGCAGGCCTGGCCTTCAACCCCTTTGACCTGGTGCCTGGCACAGCCCAAACGCCGCTGTCTGTGGACGTCTCGGTCCATGCCCTCACCAAATACCCCAGTGGGGGCGGGGATGTGCTCATGGGCTCGGTGATGACTCGCCGTGACGATCTGGCGCAAGCGCTCAAACTCTCGCACATGCGCTTGGGGCTGGGCGTGGCCGGCAACGATGCCGAGGCCATTCTGAGGGCCTTGCCCAGCATCGCCATGCGTTATGACCGCCAGGATCAAACTGCCAGAGCCATGGTGCAGGCGCTGCACGACCATCCTCTGGTCCGCCAAGTCCTGCATCCCGCCTGGCCGGATTCACCGGGTCATGCCCATTGGCGCAGCTTGTGTGCGCCGGGTTCCATGCCCGAGACGGCCTGGCAACAGGGGCGAGCGGCTGGGCTCTTTAGCCTCATCCTGGATCCTTCCCTGAGCTCGGCAGAGGTGGATGCCTTTTGCGATGGCCTCAAGCTGCACCGCCTGGGCTACAGCTGGGGTGGCCCCATGAGCCTGGTGGTGCCCTATGCCTGGGGCGCCTTGAGAACACAGCGCCCGGCGCATTTGCACGATGGCCATCTGGTTCGGTTTTCCACGGGGCTAGAAGATGCCCAGGACCTGATCGACGACCTGCGCAGCGGCCTGGACGCACTGCGCCGCCCGTGATCCCTCAGGCTTGCCACTTGCCCATGAGGGTCTGGGCACACTGACGCAGGCTCTCTTCGCCCAAATCCTTGAGTGGCATGTCGATGGCGGTGCGTGCGAGCGGAAACAGCCTGTCGCTGGCTTTGAGGTAATTGGGGTCGTAGTGCCGAGTGAGCAAGTCTTGCACCACCACAGACCATTGGCCTTGCTGGCAGGCCGCCAACCACTGGTCGTACACGGCTGTGCCCACGATGGGCTTGAGCGCGGCGAGTCGCGTCGCAAAAAGCGGCACGTCCCCCACGAAGTGCGCATAGTCCTCGCAAAGCAGGCGCACCCGGTCAGACAAAGACGCTTGCAGGTTCACCATGGGTGAGGCCTGCATGCGCTCAAAGAGCTGGGGGTGAATCGTGAGTGCACCCACGCGCTTGCTTTCGGCCTCCACAAACACCACACGCTGGAGGTCGAATTGCCGAATGGCTTGCCACATCAGCGTATCAAAGCGCTTTTGGGTCGGCTGATTCTGACCGGGCAACTGCCCCAGCACTGAACTGCGGTGCGAGGCCAGGTTTTCCAGATCCAGCACCTGTGCGCCAAGCTGCTGCAAGTGGTGCAGCAAACGGGTTTTGCCCGTACCGGTCGCGCCATGGATCACCACGAACCGCAATTGACCCGAGCGGTGAGTGAGGTCATCGAGCATGGCTTGACGAAACGCCTTGTAGCCGCCTTCGACGAGTCGGATGGTGAAGCCCACCTGACCCAGCACATGCGCCAGCGAACCACTGCGCTGGCCGCCGCGCCAGCAGTACACGTAGGGCTTCCAGTTCCTGTCGAGCAACTGCACATGGGTGAGCAGGTGCTTGGCAATGTTCTGGCTCACCCAGGCCGCACCCAGTTTGTTGGCCTCAAAGGGGCTCACCTGCTTGTAGAAAGTGCCAATGGCCTGGCGTTGCTCATCGTCAAGCACAGGCCAGTTGTGCGCATGCGGCAGGTGATCCAGGGCATATTCGCTGGGGCTGCGCACATCCACCACCAGCGGGCTGGTGGCGGGGGTCGCCATGGCCTGGGCATCGGGCCATTCCTGGACCGCCGCAAGGGCAGAGATTTTGTGGACCGACATGTCAGAGTAAGGGCTCAAGGCCGCGCCACACGTTATCCAGCATCTTGGGGTGGGCTTTGGCGAGGGGGTGGATGCGATCGGGCTGGAACCACTCGCTGGCATCGGGCAAATCAGCGATGCCAGCCAGCAAAAACGGCACCAGGGGCACTTTTTCGGCCTTGGCCAGGCGTTGGTACATCTCCCTGAATTCACGCAGGTAGCGCGGACCATAGTTGGGTGGCATCTCCATGCCCACCAGCAAGACTTTGGCGCCAGCGGCCTTGCTGGCCCTGATCATGGCTTGAAGATGGTCCTGGCTGGCACTGAGTGCCAAGCCCCTGAGGGCATCATTGCCACCCAGTTCGATGATGACCAGATGCGGTTGATGCTGCTCGAGCAAGCGGGGCAGGCGGGCGCGCCCGCCTGAGGTGGTGTCGCCCGAAATGCTGGCGTTGATCACTTGCCAGGGGGTTTTGCTCTGGCTCAGGCGTTGTTGCAGCAAGGCGACCCAGCCCGTGTCCTTGGCAATGCCGTATTCGGCGCTGAGCGAGTCGCCCACCACCAACAACCGCCGGGGCGAAGAAGGGGACACCGCCTGAAGGGGCAAAGCCAAGGTCCAGGCTGCGAACGCAAGGAGGCCGTTAAAGTGACGCCGATTGACGAATGAGCGATGCATGACAAACACACATGAATTGATGGTGGTGAGCCAGATCAACAAAATCGTCACAGATGCATCTGGGCCACTTCAGATTCTCTGCGATATTGATTTCTCCGTGAAAGCCTCAGAAACCGTGGCTTTGGTGGGCGCTTCAGGCTCTGGCAAAAGCACCTTGCTGTCCATTCTTGCCGGCCTCGATACCCCCACCTCGGGCGAGGTCATGGTCCTGGGCACGCCCTTGTTCGAGCTCGATGAGGATGCTCGGGCCGCATTCCGGGCCAAGCACATGGCCTTTGTGTTTCAAAGCTTTCAGCTGCTGGGCTCGCTCACCGCACTTGAAAACGTGATGTTGCCCTTGGAACTCACGGGTGCACGCCATGCGCGGGAACAAGCCCAAGCCCTGCTGGAGCAAGTGGGGCTGGGTGAGCGCTTGAACCATTACCCCAAGGTGCTCTCCGGGGGCGAGCAACAGCGTGTCGCTCTGGCCAGGGCATTTGTGATGAAACCGGCCATCTTGCTGGCCGATGAGCCCACTGGCAGCCTGGACCATGCCACGGGCAAGGCGGTGATGGACCTCATGCTCAGCCTCAATCAGGCTCAGGGGACGACGCTGATCCTGGTCACCCACGACGAAGGCATCAGCCAGTTGTGCCAGCGGCGCTTGCGCATGCACGAAGGGCGTTTGAGCGAGGTCTGAACGCGTTAGCGGTTGCGTGACTTCATCGCCCGCTCGACCTCGCGTTTGCCCTCGCGGTCTTTGATGGTGTTGCGCTTGTCGTGTTCGGCCTTGCCGCGAGCGAGGGCGATTTCGCATTTCACGCGGCCATTCTTCCAATGCATGTTCAAGGGCACCAGGGTGTATCCCTTTTGCTCGACCTTGCCAATGAGACGCAGGATTTCGTCCTTGTGCATGAGCAATTTGCGGGAGCGCACGGCATCGGGGCGCACATGGGTGGAGGCGGTCTTCAAGGGGTTGATCTGGCAACCAATGACAAACAGCTCGCCATTGCGAATCACCACATAGCCATCGGTGAGTTGCACCTTGCCTTCGCGAACTGCTTTGACTTCCCAACCCTCGAGCACCATCCCCGCCTCATACTTTTCTTCGAAAAAGTAATTGAAGGCGGCCTTTTTGTTGTCGGCGATGCGTGCGGGTAGGGGCTTGCCGGTGGCCATGGGGGGAACTCGGGGTGGGGTGAATAGAATGACGCTACTGCGCCGGATGAAGGCTGGCATTCTATGAAATTGAAAACCGTACACCAGTCTGTGTTGTTGTGGTACAGCGCCCAGGAAATGTTTGATCTGGTGGTCGACGTGCCCCGCTATCCAGAATTTTTGCCCTGGTGTGATCAAGCGCACATCGTCGAAACCCTGCCCAATGGCATGGTGGCTCGCATTGGCATGCATGTGGCGGGTCTGAAAAAAAGTTTCACCACCCACAACATCCACCAGCCCGGCCGACAAGTGGCCTTGACCTTGGTGGATGGCCCTTTCAAGGCTTTGCACGGCACCTGGGACTTCATTCCCATGGGCGAGGAACGCGCCTGCAAAGTTGAATTGCAACTCAGCTACAGCTTTGACTCCATGTTTGGCAACCTCGTGGCACCTGTGTTTGATCGCATTGCCTCCACCCTGGTCAATGCCTTTGTCGAACGCGCGCAAGTGGTGTATGGCCCATGAAGGTCACCATCGTCTGGAGCCTGCAGGCGCGATCCGTAGAGGAGCATGAATTGGAGTTGCCCGCCAACAGCACCCTGGAGCAAGCCTTGCAGGCTTTCTCGCATGAGGTGCCCGATTCGGTCTGGCAAAGCCTGCGTGGCGATCAGGTGTGGAGCATCTGGGGGCGTCGGGTGGGGCTCGATCAGTCACTCATGCCCGGCGACCGCCTCGAATGGACGCGCCCCCTTCGCGTGGACCCCAAAGTGGCTCGCCTGGAGCGTTTTGTCAGCCAAGGCATGCGCAAGGCTGGCTTATTCACCAAAAAGTCGCGCGCAGCCAAAGGCTGAACCCTGGTCTTGAGGACGGCCTGATGCCGTGATGGTGCAACGCTGGGGTGTATACAGCCAGCACGGCCAACTCCCTAAGATCTGCCTTTTTGAGCCTAGCCATGCGCCTACTTGGTCACGCACTCACCTTTGACGATGTGCTCCTGGTGCCTGCTTTCTCGCAGGTCTTGCCCAAAGACACCCAGCTTGCCACCTCGTTTTCCCGCCGCATCACCCTGAACCTGCCCCTGGTCTCCGCAGCCATGGATACCGTCACCGAGGCGCGCCTGGCCATTGCCATCGCCCAGGAAGGCGGCATGGGCATCATCCATAAAAACCTCACGCCCCAGGAGCAGGCCGCGCAGGTGGCCAAGGTCAAACGCTATGAAACCGGCGTTTTGCTCGATCCGGTGGTCATCACACCCACACACCGGGTGCGTGAAGTCCTGGCCTTGTCGGAGCAATTGGGCATCTCGGGTTTCCCGGTGCTCGACGGGGGCAAGGTGGTGGGCATCGTCACCGGGCGCGATTTGCGCTTTGAAACCCGCTACGACGCCCCGGTGAGCGAGATCATGACCCCGCGCGAGCGGCTCATCACCGTGCCCGAGGGCACGACACTGGAGCAAGCCAAGGCCTTGCTCAACAAACACCGCCTCGAGCGGCTGCTGGTGGTCAACGCCGCTTTTGAGCTCAAAGGCCTCATCACGGTCAAAGACATCACCAAGCAAACCAGCTTCCCCAATGCCGCGCGTGACTCCTCGGGGCGTTTGCGGGTGGGCGCAGCGGTGGGCGTGGGCGAGGGCACAGAGGAGCGCGTTGAGGCCCTGGTGCAGGCGGGTGTGGATGCCATTGTGGTCGATACCGCCCACGGTCACAGCAAGGGCGTGATTGACCGCGTGCGCTGGGTCAAAACGCATTACCCACAGGTGGATGTGGTGGGGGGCAACATTGCCACCGCCCAGGCCGCACTCGCCCTGGTCCAGGCGGGCGCCGATGCGGTCAAGGTGGGCATTGGTCCAGGCTCTATATGTACCACCCGCATCGTTGCTGGCGTGGGCGTGCCCCAGATCACCGCCATTGACAACGTGGCCACCGCCTTGCAAGGCACAGGCGTGCCCTTGATCGCCGACGGCGGCGTGCGCTACAGCGGCGACATCGCCAAAGCCATCGCGGCAGGGGCCAGCTCCGTCATGATGGGAGGCCTTTTTGCAGGGACAGAGGAAGCACCGGGCGAAGTCATCCTCTATCAGGGGCGCAGCTACAAGAGCTATCGGGGCATGGGCTCGATTGGCGCCATGCAGCAGGGCAGTGCCGATCGCTATTTCCAGGAAAGCAGCACGGGCAACCCCAATGCCGACAAGCTCGTGCCCGAAGGCATTGAAGGCCGTGTGCCCTACAAGGGCTCGGTGGTGTCCATCATCTATCAGATGGCGGGTGGATTGCGCGCCAGCATGGGCTACTGCGGGTGCGCCAGCATCGAGGCCATGCGTGCCCAGGCCGAATTTGTGCAAATCACCTCAGCAGGCATGCGCGAGAGCCATGTCCACGACGTGCAAATCACCAAGGAAGCGCCCAACTACCGCTCGGAGTGAGCCCTTTAGAATGACCTGATTCGCACGCCCCGCCACCGTTTTCATGTTTGGGGCGTGTTTTTCATTGGCGCAGCATGTCACACCAAAAAATCCTCATCCTCGACTTCGGCTCCCAGGTGACCCAGCTCATCGCCAGGCGTGTGCGCGAAGCCCATGTGTATTGCGAGGTCCACCCTTGCGATGTGAGCAACGATTGGATTCGCCAGTACGCCGCTGACGGTCAGCTCAAGGGCATCATCCTCTCGGGCTCGCACGCCAGCGTCTACGAAGTCGACGACAAGGCACCCGATGCGGCTTTTGAACTGGGCATCCCGGTGCTGGGCATTTGTTATGGCATGCAAACCATGGCGCAGCAGTTGGGGGGCAAAGTGGAGCCAGGCCACACCCGTGAGTTTGGTTATGCCGAGGTCCGCGCCCATGGTCACACCGAGTTGCTGCGGGGCATCCAAGACTTTGCCACCGAGCAAGGCCACGGCATGCTCAAGGTCTGGATGAGCCACGGCGACAAGGTCACGGCCTTGCCACCGGGCTTCAAGGTCATGGCGTCAACGCCAGCCTGTCCCATTGCGGGCATGGCAGACGAGTCACGGCACTTTTATGCCGTTCAATTTCACCCCGAGGTCACCCACACGGTTCAGGGCAAGGCCTTGCTCGAGCGCTTTGTGCTGGGCATTTGCGGGGCAAAACCCGACTGGGTCATGGGCAACTACATCGAGGAAGCCGTGGCCAGGATCCGCGAGCAAGTGGGCGATGAAGAGGTCATCCTGGGCTTGTCTGGGGGGGTGGATTCGTCGGTGGCCGCAGCCCTGATCCACCGCGCCATAGGCGACCAGCTCACCTGTGTTTTTGTGGATCACGGCTTGTTGCGCCTCAATGAAGGCGACATGGTCATGGAGATGTTTGCGGGTCAGTTGCATGCCCGGGTGATCCGGGTGGATGCCAGTGATCTGTTTTTGCGAGAGTTGGCTGGTGTGTCCGACCCCGAGCAAAAGCGAAAGATCATTGGCCGACTGTTTGTGGATGTCTTCAAAGCCGAGGCGGCCAAACTCAAGGCGGGGGACGACCGACATCAAGGGGCGAGTTTCCTGGCTCAGGGCACCATCTACCCCGATGTCATCGAAAGCGGGGGCGCCAAGAGCAAAAAGGCCGTCACCATCAAGAGCCACCACAACGTGGGCGGCTTGCCCGAGCAACTGGGTCTCAAACTGCTCGAACCCCTGCGCGACCTCTTCAAGGACGAGGTGAGGGAGCTGGGTGTGGCCCTGGGCTTGCCTCGAGACATGGTGTATCGCCATCCTTTCCCCGGTCCCGGCCTGGGTGTTCGCATCCTGGGTGAGGTCAAAAAGGAATATGCCGACCTGCTGCGCAAAGCCGACGCCATCTTCATCGATGAGTTGCGCCAGTGTGTGGACAGCGCCAGTGGCAAGAACTGGTACGACCTCACCAGCCAGGCTTTTGTGGTGTTTTTACCCGTCAAAAGTGTGGGCGTGATGGGCGACGGCCGCACCTACGATTACGTGGTTGCCTTGCGTGCTGTGCAAACCAGCGACTTCATGACCGCCGATTGGGCTGAGTTGCCCTATGCATTGCTTAAAAAGGTTTCGTCGAGGATCATCAACGAGGTCAAAGGCATCAATCGAGTCACGCTTGATGTGAGTAGCAAACCGCCTGCGACCATCGAGTGGGAATGAGCGCAGATACCATGCCTGGACGATCGACTCGCGAGTTGAATTCATAGGCATGCATCTCTATTAAAAAAAGATGTTTTTTTAATTCATCTTTTTCCCCTCAAGCCCTGGCATCTGGCACCGATTTCATTGGTGTGGAGCCTGCACTTTGATCCGCACTGTTTACAAGTTATTTCATATCGAGCCGATGGGCTTTAACTCATGAGCTAATGACCGATTATCGATTCGTCCTAAGAAGTACGAGTTGAGTCGGCATGAAGAAGTTCAACCCCCTGTCATGGCTTTTGCCCAGCAAAAGCGAAGCCTCTGTTGATGCATTGGCCCATTCTGTTTCCTTGCTCCAATCCTGGTTGGATGCGGGCATTCAGGTGGTGCGCTCTGGCGGCGACGCCTTGCTCATCCATCCCGATGGGAGCGTCGAGCGCGTCGATGATTTCTTCGTTTCAGCCAACGAATTGCTCAACAGTGAACTCGCACATGATTTGACTTTGGCCTGGAGCCAGCTGCTTGGGCAAGTGGACACCCAGCAGCCCATTCTCCTCGCTCAAAACACGGCACCTGGCGCAACGGCTTTGGACTCCGGCGCGCTGGCACCCTCTGCACCTGCCCCCATCGACTCTGTGACCAACCCGGTGGCTGCCACCCCCATTGCCAAAGTCAGCGAAGTGTTTGGCATTGTGCAGGTGGTTCGCAATGGTGAAGTCTTGGTTCTGTCTGCTGGTGCAGACATTTTCCTGGGCGATGTGGTCAACACACAGGCCAACTCCAGGGTCAAACTGGAATTCAATGCGAGCAAGGATGCAGCGGTCTCCGGCAATAGTGCTTCGATTGGGGATCAGAGTAAGGTGACCGTGACCGGGCAATTGGAGAACAAGGCCCCCGGCGTTGTTGAAGTCACCGCCATCAACCTCAAGGTGGATGCGGGTCAAGTCAATGTGGATCGCCCCTCCACCCAGCAGGTTCAGGTCCAAGTGTTGACCCCCTCCGGCCGCATCGAAGTGCCCCAGGTGGGCGTGGCCGTCAACGTTCAGGCTCAGACCGGGCAGACGGCTGTCAATGCCCTGGCTGTGCCCCCTGCCACCGCGCCTGGCGCGCCTGGCTCAACGCAGGCAACCGGTGCCACACCTGCTGCCATTGCTTTGATCACTCCAGATGGTCGCATTCAGCAAATTGCCCTGACACCTACTCCTCAGGTTCTTGCTGCCGCTCCAGCGGCCGGTAATGCAGACGCCCAGGCTCCAGCGGCGGGTCAAGCCCCAGTTGCCGGTCAAGCCCAAGCAGCAGGTCAGGCACCAGCGCCTGCTGCCGCTCAAGCTCAGGCTGCGGGTCAGGCCCAAGCGCCTGCCGCCGCTCAAGGTCAGGCTCAGGCTCAAGCCCAAGTTCAAGCTGCGGGCCAGGCTGCGGTGGACGCAGCGGCACCCGTTGCAGGCCAAGCGCCTGCTGCCGCTCAAGCTCAGGCTGCGGCTCAAGCCCAAGTTCAAGCTGCTGGCCAGGCTGCGGTGGACGCAGCGACACCCGTTGCAGGCCAAGCGCCTGCTGCCGCTCAAGCTCAGGCTGCGGCTCAAGCCCAAGCGGCAGGTCAGGCTCTGGCGCCAGCTGCGGGTCAAATTCAAGGGCAGGCTCAGGCTCAAGCCCAAGTTCAAGCTGCGGGCCAGGCTGCGGTGGACGCAGCGGCACCCGTTGCAGGCCAAGCGCCTGCTGCAGCACAGGCACAGGCTGCCGCTCAAGCCCAAGCGGCAGGTCAGGCTCTAGTGCCAGCTGCGGGTCAAATTCAAGGTCAGGCTCAAGCCCAGGTGCAAGCCCAAGTGGCTGGTCAGGCCGCTGCTGCTCCTGAAGTGGCAGGTCTGGTTGTGCCGGGTGTGAATGCCCCCGTCAATGCCGTCCCGTTGGCTCAGGCCAATGTACCTGCTGCCAACCCCGTTCAAGTGCCTCAGGCCAACCTGGCTGCTGCCAACCCCGTTCAAGCGCCTCAGGCGAACCTGGCTGCTGCCAACCCCGTTCAAGCGCCTCAGGCGAACCTGGCTGCTGCCAATCCGGTTCAAGCACCCCAGGTTCCCGTGTTCAATGCTCAGGTGCCAGCGCCAGCAGCCCTCAATCCCTTGGCCGGCCCCGTCATCAGCCCCATTGCAAACCCAGTGGTGAATGCGGCCGCGCCTGCCTTTGCGCCGGTGATCCCCAACCCAGCTGTGGCCGTTGCTCCCCAGGTTCCGGCCTTCCAGGCAGCTCCAGCTGCTGTACCTACATTCACATCGCCTTTTGCTTCCCCCTCGGTGGCCGCACTGGCTCCCTTCTCCGGCTCCGGGGTGACCTCGTCGCCCATCAGTGGCATCAAAGCGGCCGCACCTTTTTCAAGCCCTGTTCAAGCGGCCAGCAACAACCAGGCCACCCAGTCGGTGGTGAATGTGCCTGCGCCTGCTCCATCTGTGGTGAAACCTGCTGCACCACCTCCTGCGCCGGTGGTCAAAGCGGAAAACAACGGGATTCCTCCCCCGGTGATCCCTGAGCTGAGCCTGGCCCCTGGCTCGGTCCAGTTCGATGGCACTTCCAAAATTGCCGTCACCATCAATTTGTCGCAGCCAACGCGAGTCGCTGTGGAGGCGGATTTGACGCTCAAAGCCCTGCTGAGCTCCGGTGGCGAGGCCTTATTGGGTGAGAACGACTTCCATGTGGTCATTCCAGCTGGTCAATCCAGCTACACGGTGACCCTCAATGCACCAGCCAACTTCATGACCCTGGTGCAAAACCTGGGCTTTACCCTGGATGCAGAGCTGGTTTCGGGTACCAATACCCAAGGTGGAACAGATGCCGTGACCTACGCCGGTGCGTCCATGTTCACCACCAACCCTGGCGTTTCCGGGGTGAGCCTGGTGGCGCCCACCAATGGTGAGCCCCTCATCAATTTGGCTCAGATTCAAACCCTCGCTACAGATCCTGGCTCCAACGGGCCGGTGGCATTGAGCCCGCAAGACATTGTGGACTTGGCTGGACAAGGGGCATCGGTCTCCATTGAGGGTGGTGCAGGTGAGGATGTTGGCTTGGCCAACGATGCCAACAACCCCGGCGAGCAAGTCTGGTTCCGCCTGCCGGGCAGCGATGCCGCTGGGTTTGATGCCTACAGCAATGGTTCGGTTACTGTTCAAGTCAAGGAAGGCATGAACGTAGGCTCATTGGTGGCGGGTTCGACCTCGGCGGAAACGGTCCGCGGCGGCGTGGGCAACGACACTTTTGACGGTGGAGCGGGTGTCGATACCCTCAACCTCACTGAAATACTGACCGGAGCCAACACCTGGACCCCGGTGACGCAGGGCTTGAGCGTCAACCTGGGTGCAGGCACCCTGACCGACACCACCGTGGGTGGTTTGGGCAACGATGTGATCCTCAACATGGAGAACTTGGTCACGGGCGCGGGGGACGACACCCTGGCTGGCTCGGTGTTCAGCAACGTGCTGGACGCTGGTGCGGGCAACGACGTGATCGACGCAGGTGCGGGCAGTGACACCGTGCTGGCCGGGGACGGCAATGACTCGGTGTTGGCCAGCGTTGGCAATGACTCCCTGGACGGTGGCAATGGCACCAACACCTTGCAAGCCATTCAAACCCAACTCATCAATGGGGTGGTGACCGATGTTACGGGCAACCTCAACGTGGACATGGCTGCAGGCACGCTCACCGACACCAGCACAGGCGGTTTGGGAGCGGACAGTTTCATCAATTTCAGCAGTTTGCAAACAGGAGCTGGTCAAGACACCATCGCTGGATCTGCCACCAGCGATGTGATTGACTCTGGCGCGGGCAACGACAGCATGGACGGTGGTGCAGGTGACGACACCCTGTCTGGTGGCGCAGGCAACGATGAAGTCCTAGGCGGTGCCGGTGCCGATGTGATCGACGGCGGCGTAGGCAGCGATGTGCTCGATGGCGGCGCAGGTTCCGATTCGGTCTCGGGTGGCGTGGGAAGCGACACCTTGCTGGCCGGCGCAGGCGATGACACCTTGGTGGGCGGTGACGGCGTTGATACCGTCAATGCCGTGCGCCAAGCTGTGGTCAATGGCACGCTCACCGATGTCACGGGTGACTTGCAGGTCGATTTGTCCCAGGCCACAGGCACACTCACGGACACCGTGCAAGGCGGCACGGGCACAGACAGCCTGATCAGCGTTGAGAACGTCACCACAGGCAAGGGCAATGACACCCTGGTGGGTTCTGCCGGTAGCAACGTCCTGGATGCAGGCGCGGGCAACGACACCATTGATGCTGGCGCTGGCGACGACACCGTTTTGGCTGGCGTGGGCAATGATTCCATCCTGGCCGGTGCAGGCAATGACTCCGTGGACGCCGGCGTTGGCAACGATGTCATCGATGGCGGCATAGGCAACGACACTTTGTTGGCCGGTGACGGCAATGACAGCATTCAAGCCGGAGCGGGCAACGACAGTCTGGTGGGCGGATCGGGTGTCGATACGCTGGTGGCCAAAGTCACTCAAACGGTGAACAACGTCACCACCGACATCACGGGCAACTTGGTGATCGATATGGCCTCGGGCTCGCTCACCGACACCGCAGCAGGCGGCTTGGGGGCGGACTCCTTTAGCGAGATCGAGAATCTCCAAACCGGTGCAGGCAACGACTCAATTGTGGGCAGCGCTGTGGCCAACGTCATCGATGCGGGTAACGGCAACAACACCTTGGACGGCGGCGGCGGTGCAGACACCTTGACAGGTGGCACGGGCAGCGATGTCTTTGTGTATGACGCCGCTGACAGTGTGGTGGGTGGAGCTGGCACGGGCGTGGACACGTTGCGCATGGCAGGACCCAGCATTGACATGACCACGGCAAGCGGCTCCTTCACCGGCATTGAGGTCATTGATTTGTCCACCGATTCGGGCAACAACCACCTGACGTTGGACCTGGACAATGTCCGTGACATGGGCGGTGCAACCAATCCCGTGGTCAAGATCACGGGCAATCCAGGCGATGAGGTCACCCCTTCAGGAAACTGGAGCCGCAATGCCGCTCAGGATGTGGCCGGTTTCCAGGCCTACACCAATGGCTCGGCCACATTGCTGCTTGACTCTGACATTTTGGTGGTGGGCGAAAGCGTGACTGCCGATCCCAACGCCAGCGCGGCGACCCTGCTGCAAGGTCATGGACTGAACGACACCATCACCTCAGGCGCACTGGCCGACACCCTCGAAGGCGGTGCGGGCAACGACACGCTGCTTGGCGGTGGAGGCAACGACGTCTTGGTGCTGGACGTCTTTGACGCCGTGGTTGACGGCGGCAGTGGCTTTGACACCTTGTCGGTGCGTGAGTCGGCTGCGGATCTGACTGCAATTGCTGGCAGCTTCAGCAATGTTGAAGCGGTGGATTTGCGGGGCTTTGACAGCAACACCCTGACGGTCGATGCGGCCGCAGTGGATGCCATGGCCACCAATAACGTCTTGCGCATCAACGGCGAAGCCGATGACAACCTGGTTTTGGTGGGCATCTGGACGGCAGTGGGCAGTCCCGAATTGTCCGGTGGCACAGCCTTTCAGACCTACACCAGCTCCAACAACGGAACCCCGGTCACCATCGAGGTGGACACCCGCATCAACCTGCTGCAAAACCAGCCGGGCACGGTGGGTGCAGATACGCTCACAGGTTCGGGCAGCGCCAATGAATTTTTCTCGGCGGGTGATGGCAACGACAGCATCAGCGCAGGCGACGGCAACGACTTGTTGCGCGGCGGCTTAGGCGATGACACCCTGGTCGGTGGCAGTGGCAGCGACACGGCCGATTTCGGTGGCAACTCGACTGGCGTCATTGTCAACCTGAGCAACTCGCCCGCGAACGCCAACCTGATGGTCAATGGCACCAGCACGGCGGTGACCGTCGCGGGCGGCACTGCGCAGGGCGACGGCACCGACACCTTGAGCCAGATTGAAAACGCCAGTGGTGGCTCTGGCAGCGATTTGATCATTGGCAGTTCAAGCAATAACCAACTCACCGGCGGCGACGGTGCCGACACCCTGAAAGCAGGAGATGGCACTGACACCGTATTCGGTGGCTCAGGCCCGGATTCCGTCCTCGGCGAGGCGGGCACCGACTGGATCGATGGCGGCATTGGGGATGACACACTGGACGGCGGCACAGGCGCAGACACCGTATTGGGTGGCAGTGGCTCCGATAGCGTGTTGGGAGATGCCGGAACGGATTCCCTGGAGGGCGGAGAAGGCGATGACACCTTATCTGGCGGCGCAGACGCTGACTCGCTCCTTGGGGGCGAGGGTGTAGACAGCCTCCTGGGTGATGCTGGCACAGACTTGCTCGACGGCGGCATCGGCGCAGACATCCTGGACGGTGGTGCCGACAACGACACATTGATTTACGACGCTGAGGATTTGTCGGTCAGCGGCGGATCCGGCAATGACACCTTGCTGGTCTCACGCTCACCCGAAGTGGACCTCTCTACCGGCCCCGTGTTCAGCGGGATCGAGACCGTCAGCATGGCAGGCAGTGGTGCCAACAGTCTCATCCTCACCCGCGCAGCGTTCGAGCGCACCGATGCCAACAACCAGGCCGTGGGCCTGACCTCTCCGGTGGTGATCCAGGGCGACGATGTGGACACCCTGGTGTTGTCTGGCGCCTGGATCAAAAACAGCACCCCAGATGCCAATGGCCTGATCGAATACACGATTGCAGGCACAGCCCCCAACACCAGCTTCACGGTCAAGGTCAATCCGGATGTGCAGGTGGTCAAACGCATCTCTGGCGATGGCCAGCTCGACGGCACGGGCGCAGGCGACCTGGTGCTGGCTGGCACGGGTGCTGACTCCATCAACGCTGGCGGTGGCGATGACTCGGTGATTGGTAGCGCTGGCAACGACACCATTTTGGGTGGCGTAGGCACCGATACCCTGGACTACTCGGCAGCCACCGCGCCCATGACCATCAACCTGGGCAGTGGCGGTGCCATGGGCAGCGCAAGCGACTCGGACAACAGCACTGCATCAGGTGCCCAAGGGTCGGACGTCATCTCTGGTTTTGAAAACCTCATCGCCGGTGCGGGCAATGACACCGTGACTGGCAACGAGGAGTGGAACAGCATCGTGGGCGGGGCAGGCAATGATTCCATCTCAGGTGGGTCGGGTCAGGACACCCTCTTGGGTGGCACCGGCAACGATGTGCTCGACGGCGGTTCTGATGCCGACACCCTGGTGGGCGGATCTGGCAACGACACCCTGATTGGCGGCGCAGGCATCGATTTGGTGGATTACTCCACTGTCTCGGGTGGGTTGACGATCAGCTTGGCCAATGGCACCAGCACCGATTCATCCGGCGCCAATGGCGTTGGCAGCGATGTCTTGACGGGCATTGAAAACATCACGTCTGGCAGCGGCAATGACGCCATTGCAGGCTCCAGCGACGCCAACATCATCATTGGTGGCGCGGGCGAGGACACCATCTCCGGTGGCGCGGGCAACGACACCCTCAGCGGTGGCGTGGGCAACGACACCTTGGACTACTCCACCAACACCAGCTCCCAGGGCGTGGTGGTGAACCTGGCCAACAACACCGCCAGCGACGGTATGGGTGGCACAGACGCATTGTCCAGTTTTGAATCTGTCAGCGGTGGCTCGGGGACCGACTCGATCACCGGCGACTCAGGTGCCAACTTGCTCGAAGGCAATGCGGGTCAGGACACGATTGACGGTGGGGCAGGGGACGACATCCTCTCGGGCGGCGTGGGGGGTGACTCCATTCTTGGTGGTGCCGGTAACGACGTTCTTCTTGGCGGGACCGATGACGATTGGTTGCGCGGCGGTACGGGCAACGACAACCTCGTGGGCGGTGAAGGCACCAAAGACACGGCTGATTTTTCAGATGCCAATGCCAGTGTCACCATTCAACTCAGTGGGGGAGCTGGCACTGCAAGCTCCAGCAGCACGGGAACCGACACCTTGTCGGGCATTGAAAACCTGGTGGGTGGATCAGCCAACGACACCCTGGGCGGCGACACCGCCGACAACCTGATTGCAGGTGGCGGCGGCGCCGATTCCATTGCCGCAGGCGCGGGCAGTGACACCTTGCGTGGCGGCTCCGGCAACAACAACGACACCCTCAGCGGTGGCGATGGCATCGATTTGCTGGATTTGCAGGAGCTCACAGGTCCCTTGGTGGTCAACCTGGGCACGAGAGCGGTGGCTGGGTCCTTGAGCGGTTCTGCCGTGACTGTCACAGGTGGATCATCTCAAGGCGATGGCACCGATGTGCTCTCCGGCATTGAGAACTTGCTGGGCTCTGGCAGTGGGGACACCCTGGTGGGCAGTTCAGGTGCCAACGTGATTGACGGTGGCAGCGGTGCAGATGTGATCCAGGCCGGCATGGGCAGCGATCAGGTGGTCTTTGACGAAAACGATGCCAAAGTACAAGGCGGCGCTGGCACCAACGATAAATTGGTCATCGGTGCCAGTGAATCCCTGGTGGACCTGACCCTGGTTCAGGATGCCACTTTCTCGGGTTTTGAAACCATTGACCTCACAGCAGCGGGCAATCAATCGGTCAAATTGTCCGAGGCCGATGTGTTTGCGTTGACGCGAGGCTCATCTGAAGTGAGCTTCCCGGCCTTGGCCGCCGGTGAAACTTTCACCCTGGCTGGCTTGACCTACATTGCAGACACGGCCACCACTGCGGCTCAGCTGGCGACTGCATTTGCTGGCTTGCAAAGCGGTGCCACCACAGGTCCGGGCACCAGCACAGGGACCTACACAGGTTCGTTCAAAGGCTTCACCACCAGTCTGGCTGAAGGCAATGTGCTGACCGTCTCCGGTGCCACCCCGCTGGATGCAGTGGGCAATCTGACCCAGACCAGTGGCACGGGTCATCTGGTGGTCACCTCCCAGGGAGCGGCGTCACCCGCCACCACAGAAACCACCAGCATCACCTTTGTCGACATGAAGGAAGGGGAGACCCTGAGCATTGCTGGCCTTACCTACACCGCCCCTGCGGGTGGTGCCACGGGTGCGCAGGTGGCACAGGCATTCCAGAGTCATTCCAATAATTACGCCACCAGCACAGCCCCGCTCAACGGCACCCTCAGCGGCTTTGCAAGCTCGGCGGCGCTGGGCAATACGGTGATTTTCACCAGTGCCACGGCCAGCACCAACGTCTCTGATTTACCGATTTCAGGCACTTCACCCACACTCACTGTCCCCCCTGTGGCCAGTGGCGTGGGCATTGTGGCCATCAACACACCGGGCACGGCCAGCACGGCAGAAAACGTGGCCGTGACCTTCACCGATCTGGATGCGGGCAAGACCCTCACCATCGGTGGCCTGACCTATACCGCTCCGGCGGGTGGCGCGACCGCTGCCACCATCGCGGCGACCTTTGCTGCGGGCAGCGGAGCCAACCTCACCGGCAGTCTCACTGGCTTTACGACCAGCACCGAGGCTGCCACGAACACCGTGGTTTTCACCAGCACCACGGCCACGGGCAACGTCACTGATTTGGCCATTGGCGGCACAGCCAACAGCACGGTCATCCAGTCCGCGCCTGTCGGTCAGAGCCTCAAGGTGGTGACCGCCAATGGCACGTTGACCACTGCCGAATCCACCTCCATCACCTTTGTAGACCTGGATGCGGGCGAAACCGTCACCGTCGGTGGGGTGACTTACACCGCTCCCGTCGGGGGCGCCTCCGCCTCCACCGTGGCATTGGCTTTTGCCAGTCTGGCCGATGGAGCTGGCAGTGTGGATGCCAACACATCCGGCACACTCAGTGGCTTCCAATCCGCTTCGGCATCCGGTGCAACCGTGGTCTTCACCAGCACCAGTTCAACCACCGATGTGACAGACCTGGCTGTGACGGCATCTGCAACTGTGCCGGTGACGCAACTCTCCAAGTCCGAGCAAAACGCGGTGGTGATCGAAGGAAGTTCCAATGACGGCTTGCGCCTGGTGGGTGGCTGGCAGCGTGTTGAATCGGGTGGGCAACCTGTGTTGCAAACCATCAACGGAGAGACCTACGCCGTTTTTGAATCCAACAATTACACGCCTGCAGCCAGTGACAGCAACGCCAATCCCTCGGCTGTTCCTCTCAAGGTTTATGTGCCTTACAGCACCACCGATGCCAACAAGACCATCACGCCAGGTCTGCTGGTGACCTCGGGTGAAAGTGGTGATGTGCAGTTGGGCACAGCAGGTGATGATGAATACCGTGGCAATGGCGGCAATGACAGTTTTGATGCAGGCGCAGGCAATGACAGTCTGGACGCAGGCACGGGCAACGACACCATTGCAGCAGGCACAGGCAACGACACCGTTTTGGGTGGCACAGGCAACGATGTCATTTATGGCGGCACACTGGCCTCCCCCGATGCTCAGGGCTCAGGCAATGATGTGATCGATTCAGGCGAAGGCAACGACGTGGTCTATGCCGGTGACGGGGCCGACTCTGTGACGGCAGGCACCGGCGCTGACACCGTCTATGCCGGTGCGGGAGACGATACCGTTGAATCCGGCGATGGCAACGATTCGGTCCTGGCCGGCGACGGCAATGATTCAGTGCTGGGTGGCTCGGGCGACGATACCGTGAGTTCGGGTGCAGGCAACGACAGCGTGGACGCAGGCATTGGCAATGATGTCATCCTCGCCGATGCCGGTAACGACACCTTGGACGGTGGCAACGGCATTGATTTGCTCGACTTCAGTGCCATCACCAGTGGCTTGACGCTTGACCTGGCTGCTGGCACGGCCAGCAGTTCCCAAACTGGCACCGATGTGCTGAGCAACATTGAAAACGTCACGGCCGGTTCTGGCAACGATGCCATTACTGGCTCGACCCTGGCCAACCGCATCATCGGTGGCGCAGGTTCGGACACCATTCTTGCCGGCGACGGCAATGACTGGATTCAATTCGAATTCAACGCCAACACCACGGTCAGCGGTGGCATGGTGGATGCCAGCGTCGATGGTGGCGCGGGCATTGACATCCTGGCCATTCAAAGCCCTGGCGTCACGGTTGATTTTGAGTCCATTCCCAACAATCGCATCACCGGCATCGAGGAAATTGATCTCACTGGCAACGGCGCACAAACCCTGTTGCTCTCGGCCAGCGATGTGTTTGATCTGTCTGACACTTCTGACATTCTCAAGATCCACGGCAGTGTCGGGGACGCAGTCTCATTGGCTGGCAACTGGATTGCAGCTGGCACTCAGCCCGTCATCTACAACGGTGCTTCAGCCGTCCAATACAACAAGTACACCCTCTTTGATCCGGTCACCAACAGCACGGCCACAGTGCTGCTTGCACCGGATGTCAAGCTCTCGATTTCCTATGTGGGAACGACCGGCAACGACACACGCACCTTCAACCCGTCTGACTCCAGGGTGGACGGCAACGGGGGCGATGACACCTTGGTGTTTGATGCGACAGCCAGCAACCTGATTCTGGACATGTCAGACAGCAACAACCGGCCCATCGTTCAAAACATTGAAACCATTGATATCTCTGGTGGTGGCGGCAACTTCATGGCGTTTGATGCAGGCAGTGTGGCGGCTCTCTCGGGCTCCTCAGACGTGGTCACCATCGATGCGGCAGAAGAGCATGTGATCGTGGTTTCCCCTGGCGGAGCCTCAGCCACTGAAACCGTCACCGTGACCTTTGCCGACATGGCCGCAGGTCAGACCCTGGTTCTGGGCAACGTCACCTATACCGCTCCCGCTGGCGGCGCCAGCGCAGCCACGGTGGCTGCGGCTTTTGCGTCCCAGTCTGTGGGCCTGTTCAGTGCAGGTGCACGCCAGGGCAATACGGTGGTGTTCACCAGCAACACCGCCAATTCGGATGTGACCAACCTCATTGTGGGCGGCACATCCAAGTCCGACCTGCGCACCGCAGACCCCAGCTCCACAGGACTGGTGGTCGTGACGCGAGACGGCACGGCCACCAGCAGTGAAACCACCACCGTGACCTTCACTGACCTCACAGCTGGCCAGACGGTCACCTTGGCGGGCGTGACTTACACCGCACCAGCAGGTGGCGCAACGGCAGCCACTGTGGCTGCCGCCTTTGCCTCCATTGCAACTGGTACAGCCAGTGCTCAGGCCAATACCAGTGGCACCCTCACGGGCTTTGCCTCGGGTGCCGTCATCGGCAATTCAGTGGTCTTCACGAGTGCGACGGCCAACACCGATGTGACCGACTTGGCGGTGAGTGGCACTGCGCCCAACACCCTGATCATGAGTGACACCGTTTACATCGACAGCTCTTTGGTGCTGGCAAGCCCTGCCACCACGGTGGTTGGCGGTGTGACCTATGACGTCTACCAAAGTGCCACCGATCCCAATGTGCAATTGCGCGTTGACCAGGCGGCCGACGTCACCCAGGTGGTGGCCATCAGTGGCGATGGCAGTGCCAGCGCCGCATCAGGAACGCAGCTCATGCGGGGATCTGCCAGCAGCGACACCCTTGACGGGGGCGTTGGACCTGACATCCTCAAGGCAGGTGGGGGCAGTGACACGCTGGTGTTTGATGCCACCGATTTGCTGATAGACGGTGGCACGGGCGTGGACACCTTGCTGGCCGCAGGAAACATGGACTTGACCACGGTGGCCAATGACCGCATGCGCAACATCGAGGTCATTGACTTGGCCTCGGGCAATACGCCCTACGCCGTGACCATCAACGACACGGATGTGGCGGACCTCAATGCCGATCGCACCATCCTCATCAAGGGTTCGTCTGACGACTCAGCCCGCATCGTTGGGGCTTGGGTGCAAGGCGGCACAGAAACCATCAATAACGTGAGCTACACGCTCTACACCCTCAACAACGCCACGCTCAAGGTTCAATCCGGGGTGACGGTCAACTATGTGGGCACCGATGGGCGAGATTTGCTGACCGCAGGTTCTGGCGCTCAAGTGCTCGATGGTGGCTTGGGCAGCGATGTGCTCGATGGTGGCGCAGGCGCCGACACCCTGGTGGGTGGCCGTGGTGAAGATGTCTTCATCTATGACATCAACGACGCGAGTTACACCGGCGGCATAGCGGGTGGTTTGGACAACGAAACCGATACCGTGCGAGTCACTGGCACAGGTGTGACTGTTGATCTCACCACAGGTCCCAATCCATCTCTCGATGGCATCGAAGTCTGGGACATCACCGGAACAGGCGACAACGTTTTGGTGGTTGGAGCCGATCAGGTGCGAGACATGTCTGACTCGACCAATACCCTGATCGTGGCTGGCAACGCTGGCGACGCCGCGCGCCTGGCTGGCTCTGGCTGGATGACGCGGGGCTCGGAACAAGTCCTGGGTGTCACCTACAACAAGTACACCAACTTCGCCAGTGATGGGACCCCTGTGACGGTCTTGCTGGCCTTGCAGGTCACCAAAGGCGATCAAATCATTGGCGATGGCATTCAAACCTCGCTCACCGGTGGCACGGGCTCTGAAGATCTGCGCGGCTTCCCTGGCAACAACACTTTTGCCGAAACCCTGGACGGTGGGGCAGGGGCCGATGTGGTTGATGGCGGCGGCGGTGATGACACCTTGGTCTATGACATCAAGGACATTTCGCTCAAGGGTGGATCGGGCATCGATACCCTCAACATCAATGCAGCGCCCAACCTGCTGGACCTCAGCGATGCGGGACGGCCTACAGAAGGCGCCTTGCATCCCACCCTGCAAAGCCTGGAAGTGCTCAACTTCAACAACGCCAATGCCGATTTGGTGGTGATCAGCCCGGCGAGTCTGTATGCCATGGGCAATGACAGCAACACGGTGACGATCAACACCAGTGCGGGCGACCAGTTGTTCCTGGAAGGCAAGGCCAATTGGGGCTTGACGTCCAATGTGGGAGGCTACGACGAATACACCATCAGTTACACGCCCGACGGCGGCAGTCCCACCGTCTTGAAAGTCAGGGTGACGACGGGCGCCACGGTTCGCGATGTGTCATTGGGCACGACCAACGCCGACACCGTCAGCGGATCGAGCAACAGCGACGTGATCAAAACCGGGGCAGGCAACGATGTGGTGGCAGGCGGCGCCGGCGCTGATGTGATCGAAACAGGCGCTGGCAACGATACGGTGACCTACGACACCGCCGATTGGCACATCTTTGGTGGCACAGGCGACGACACCCTGGTGATCACCACCGGGTTGAGTGGCAACACGCCCATCGCAGACCTCACCACCCGTGCTGGCACACAGGTCAAGGGTTTTGAAGTCATCGATTTGAGCACCGCAGGCGGTCAAGCGCTCAAGCTTGATGAAAACGCTGTGATGAACCTCTCCGATACCGGACGTGTGACCATCAAGGGCACTTCTGCCGATGTGCTGCAACTCTATGGGGGGTGGGCTTATGTGGGCGTGGATTCGGATGCGTCGGGCTCAATTTACAAGGTCTTGCAAAAAGGCAATGCCTTTGTGACTGTTTCTGACGATATCCAGCTCAACATCACCAATGAACTGGGCGGCGCCATCAATGTGTTTGGCCCTGGTTCAGACACTGTGACTGTGGCCACCGCCGAGGGCGCCATGACGGGCGATGGCGATGACATCATCACCGTCTCGAACATGAGCTTTGCCGCCATTGATGCAGGCCGTGGCAACGACACCATCAAATTCAACTTCGCAGGGGATGTCAATACCTCCTTGCTGCCGCCCACAGGTCTGACCAACATTGAAGTCTTTGACCTCACAGCCAATGGCGGCGCCAACAAGCTGATCATCACGCCGGAAAAACTGGCGCTCATGACCGACGACGACAACCTTCTCGTGGTCAAGGGCACGGCCTCGGATTCCTTGCTCCTCTATGGCACCTGGACCTTGGGCGCCAATGTGACCTATAACGGTCAGACCTACGCACAGGTTGAAGGGGCCAATGGCGCCAAGATTTACTACTCGACGGCCATCACCAATGTGGTGATCGACAACCCGCCAACCCCACAGATGTCTACCTTCTCGGTGGCCTACAACGACGGCACCTACATGGTCAGCAAGGGCATTGATGCCTATGCTGGCTGGAAAGTGGACAACGCGGGTGATGTCAACAAAGACGGGCTAGATGACTTGGTGGTCAATACCGCCGGATCTGCCTACTTGGTGTTTGGCTACGCAGAGCTGGCAGGCCAGATTGATTTGACCAACATCGGATCCAAAGGCATCAAGATTTCCGGCGTCGATTCTGGTGACCTGGTCTACCTCAACAACAACACCAGCGCCGACATCACCAACTACGATGCCCTGAGCAATCCCGGTTACCAACTCTCGAATGCCACCTATGAGTACGGCTTGACGGGCATTGGTGACATCAATGGCGATGGCTGGGATGACATGGCCGTGAACACGGCCAATAACCAGATCAAGATCATTTTTGGCCGCAATAACTGGAGCGACATCAACCTCAACACCTTCGTGACCAGCAGCAGCAACGGCTTCAACATTGATGCCAGCTCTCTGGCTTCATCGCCGGTCAACTGGCTTGATGCTTATGTGAAGCAATTCACCATTCAAGGTGTGGGTGATGTCAACGGTGATGGCTATCAAGACTTTGCCATCGGCAACCCCTATGCAAACGGCAACGGCAGCAATGCCACGGGTAAGGTCAGCCTGGTGTTTGGCAGTGCGCAAGCCACCAACCTCAATCTGGCGGCCTTGGGCAATCGTGGGGTGAACTTCCTGTCGGATGCAACCAACGCCACCAACATTGGCTCAGACATCGCCAAGGTCGGCGACATCAATTCCGATGGCTTCGACGACTTTGCCATTGGCGGACCCTCTGTCAATGGCATCACCCTCAATGGGGTGACCGACTACAGCGGTGCGAGCTTCATTGTTTTTGGCAAGGACGAAGGATGGGCTGCCAATACCACCGTGGTCTATCACAACAATGACCGCTTTGGTCCTGTTCTCACTGGCAGCTCACCCGGCGACAACGGTGTCAACTTCAATGGTGCAGCCAACCTGACACTGAGCTTCAATGAAACCGTGGTCAAAGCAGCCACTGCGCCCTCTCAGGCCTACATCCTGATCTATAAATCCAATGGTGCAGGCAATGCACCCACCCTGATTGAAAAATTTGATGTCTTCACTGGACTGGGTCTGAGTGGCGGCACCATGGACATCTCGGGATCGACGATCACGCTCAACCCCTACCGAAATTTGGCGGGATCGACCAACTACTACATCAACATTGATGGCAATGCCATCAAAGATTTGTCCGGCAACGCCTTTGCTGGCATCAACAACGATACGGGTCTGAACTTCACCACGGCAGCCGCTGGCGCTACCGATGCCACTGCACCGAGCTGGTCAGCCTGGAATCTGTACGCCTACCCCTACGATCCCGGCAATCGGGTGGACTACGGCACCGTGGATCCCAATACCGGGTATGAATACCAGAACTACAACATCGCTTACAACAACAACTGGTATTCAACGGGTCGCTCTGACAATCTTTATCCGTCCACCGACCGTGCCGACTACACGGGCAACTTGTCGTCGCTGGTTGGTTTGATTCCTACTGCGCCCAATCAGCCGGGGACGTCCAACCTGAATTACGCAGTGGCGTTCCAGTTGAACATCAACCTCAACGACTATGTCAAGCCATACGGCCACATCAATCTGCAAGAGCTCACCATGTTCACCCGTGAGACTGCAACGGTTGAGTTCCAAGCCTTGGCTGCGAATGAAACGGTGGTCCTCGCTGGCATGACATTCACCGCTGCAGGCGGTGGTGCAACGGCTGCTCAGGTGGCGGCTGCTTTTGCCAACCTGGCTGTGGGGGCCACTGGCAATGCCAACAACTACACGAGTGGAACGCTGGCTGGCTACAGTACCGGTGCGGCAACTGGCAACTCGGTGACTTTCACCAGCAATGCCTTGTTCGGTGGCAACATGTCGAACCTTGCCAACACGGGAACGGCAGCGGCCGACCATGCGCCCACCATCACGGTGGTGGACGGCACCAAGGCCTACACCACCCGCGAAAGCTTCGATTTGCAATCAGGCCGCAGTGATGAGGGTGGGGTGATCGCCAGTCAGTCCAATTCAGTCAACAGCTACAACGCCTTCAACCTGAAGCTGGGCACCACCTTCAAGGCCAGCACCGAATACCGCATCGTTCTGGACGAATTGCAGGATTCAGCGGGCAACCTGATGGGCAACCTCAACGCTCAAGGTGATTTGATTCCGCTCTCGCAAACTTTTGTCACCACGACCGACACGGTCAGCCCCGATCTGAAGTTGTGGAATTCACTGGGCAACAGCTACTCGCCCTTGAACCAGGGCGGCAACATTTACAACGGTTTGAGCAATGTGTCGGTGGTCAACGATGTGAAATTGGTTTCTCCCGAAACCCTCATCTTGGGTGACTTGGGCTACATCGTGCTGCAAGTGCGCGGCAACACCAACAACAATGCTCAGGTGGTGGAACGCTTTGACGTCTCCACGGCTGTGGCGCAGGCTGACGGCTCCTACACCATTGCAGGTCAAAAATGGAACGGTACGACCTGGGTGGCCAGCCAGGGTGTGTTCACCTTGGACAACCGCACACTGACGATCAACCCAGGAAATCCTCTGGGCTATGGCAACGCCTATGAGGTCTTGTTCCAAAGTGTCATCGACAACAACAACACCTCGCATGCTCCGTTGACCGACCTGACGGGCAACCCTGTCACTGGCATGAGCAACGTCAACTCCAGTGTTTACTTCAGCACTTGGAGTGGGCTGGTGACAGTAGCTGGCGGCAACGCCGTTGACCATGTGTCCACCGTGGGTCTGAATGACAACCTGATCCTGACCTTCAGCGAAAACATGTCAGCCGGTGATGTCGGCACGACCCTCAAGCTCTACCTCAAGCAGGATGGGGCTGGCACCCTGGTGGAAACCTTCACCGTCAGTGCCAATGGGGTTTCTGGCAATTACGGGGGGAATGTCAGCTTCAATGGCAACCAGGTCATCCTCAATCCTGGTGTGGGTCTGGACAGGGCGGCCGATTACTACATTGCCCTGGATGCCAATTCCATCAAAGGCTCTGAAACTGGCACAGCCTTTAGCGCGTCCAACATGGGCAACATCTTGTCGCCCTTTTACTTCACCACTGAGGCCGCCGCACAAATTGATCCTGGATATCAATTGGCCAATGACCGGACCTATCAATCCACCGATTACGACAATGCCTGGAATCCCTACCTTGGCCAGATGGCTGGCCTGTCGGTGGAGGCCGTGGGCGACGTGGATGGCGACGGGATCATGGACTATCTGTTTGGCACGCCCAACTATGTGGCAGATCCCAGCATCCCAGATGACCCCAATCTGGCTGGGACGGACCATGTGGCCAAAGGCCTGTTCTACCTGGTCTTTGGTCAAGCGGGGCAGTGGGTGGACCTGCTCACCCTGTCAGACCTCAAGGCGCAAGGCCGAGTTGTCAGTTTCTATGGCACGCAAATCAATCAGTTGGTGCGGGCCACAGAGTTGGGTGATCTCAACCACGATGGCTACGCCGACTTGCTCATCACCGCAGGCGGTCAAAACCCCGTCATTGGAGATAACACCGCCAGCGACACAGCTGACAGGGACAGTGGTGCGCTCTTTGTCATCTACGGCAAAGCCCGCAATCAGTGGGAAGCACAGTTGAGCGCGGACAACCTCGGCGACGATGGCCTGATCATCACGGGCGGTCTACCTCAGGACGAATATGGCTTTAGCGTGGCCACGGGCGACTTCAACAACGATGGCACGGTCGACATCCTCTCTGGCATGCCCACCAACCAGCGCGACGGTTACAACTCGGGTGAAGCCTTCTTGATCAATGGCGGCGACTTTTCCGATTCGCTCATTCAAACCGGTACCACGGGCAACGACTTGCTCATTGGTGACTTCAACGCCAACCGATTGGCCGGCGGTCTGGGCAACGACACCATCCACAGCCTGGGTGGAGCGGACATCATCCGTGGGGGCGGCGGCAACGATGTGTTGTCCATCTCCAAGCTGGACTTCCTGCTCATCGACGGTGGTACAGGCATCGATACCCTGCAATTCAAAGGCCACGACATCGATCTGGACATGACGGGCTTTGCGGGATCTAGCCTTCGCAGCTTTGAGGCCATTGACCTCACGGGTGATGGCGCCAACCACATGACCATCAACTACCGCGAAGTGGTGTTGCTGCTGGAATTGCAGATGACCACCGCTTACGGCATCAACACTGAACTCACCATCAAGGGCTCCAACCAAAGCTCGCTGACCCTCGAAGGACCCTGGTCGGTGATGGAGCGCGTCACCGATGCCAACGGCACCTGGGTGCGATATGCCCTTGAAGGGGTTTATGTCAAGGTCCAATCCACTGTGTCGGTGGAGATGATTGACTGGAGCATTCCTTTCCAAGGTGCCACCATTGATTTCGCCCAAAGCACCCCAGCAGTGAGTGTCAACCTCTCGAATGCCACCACATTGGGCGCCAATGGCACAGATACTTTGGCCGCTTCGTCGGCCACCGACACCACGGCCACCGTCGATGCTTTGAGCAGCATTGAGGTCATCCAGAGTGGACGCGGCAATGACTGGATGGTAGGCAGCGCCTCAGCCGATGTGTTCATCACGGGTGCTGGTGCAGACACCATCAGCGCTGGCGATGGCAATGACCTCGTGCAAGCCGGCGATGGCGCCGACAGCGTGTATGGTGAGGATGGCGCTGATTCACTCTTGGGTGAATCGGGCAACGATAACTTGCAAGGCGGCACGGGCAACGACAGCCTCTTGGGTGGCCTGGGCGCAGACTTGCTTTATGGCGGCACTTCGGTGCTCACCGTGACGGGCAGCGGCAATGACTCTCTGGACGGCGGCACAGCGAACGACACGCTGTACGGCCTCGACGGCGACGACACCCTATTGGGTGGGGACGGCAATGACTCCTTGCTGGGCGGCGATGGGCAGGATGTGCTCATTGGTGGCTCAGGTGCCGATGTGCTCAAAGGTGAGGCGGGCGACGACATCTTGATTTACGACGCAGCCGACACCTCCATCGACGGTGGCGACGGTGCCGATGTGTTGCTGTGGCAGGATGAGGTGCGCTCACTCAGCAGCAATGCCGTGGTGTCCAACATCGAAGTGCTGGACCTTCGGGGCAATGGCGCCCAATGGCTGCGCCTGGATGCTGACACCTTGGACAACATGACCACGTCGGCCACCGGCGCTCTCACTGTTCATGGCGATGTGGGTGACACCCTGGTGCTGGCTGGCACACTGGTTTGGCAGTCCACACGCAACACCACCATCGACGGTGTGGCGTACCGCGCAGCTGAAATTTATTCAGGCACCACTTTGAAAGCCTCCTTGTTGTTGAGCAACAACCTTGATGTGGTGGCCGAAGCAAGCAGCCCCACATCCACTGGCCAATATCTGGCTGGGGTCAGCGTTCCCAACAACATGTACAACGAGACCATTTATGGTCAGGGCGGCGATGACCATCTCTATCAGAACGTGGGCAATGACACGCTGGATGGCGGTGATGGTCAAGACAGCGTCGACTACGGATCCCAAACGGGTGATGTCTACATCAACCAAAGTGCATCCTCGGCCACCATTCGCGGTGAAACTGTGGCCGCTGGCACGGCCCTGGATGGACACGGTGGCGTGGACACGCTCACCAGCATAGAGCACATCATCTCTGGCTCTGGCAACGATGTGGTGCTCGATGGAGCCAAATCCAGTCGCATCATCACGCTGTCGGGCAACGACTCCGTGGTGGCCGACGATGGCAACGACACCATTGACGCGGGTTCGGGAAGTGACACGGTATCCGCAGGTGCCGGCAATGATCTGATCACTGCGGGTTCGGGACATGACAGCATTGCGGGGGGTGACGGCAGCGACACCCTGCGTGGTGGTTCAGGCAATGACACCCTTGATGGTGGCAATGGCACCGACACAGTGGACTACAGCGATCAGATCCAAGGCGTGGTGGTCAACTTCACTCAGCAAACCCAGCGGGGCGTTGCCAGCGGCAAGGCCAGTGATGGCCAGGGTGGTCTGGACACCTTGCTCAACCTCGAAGCGGTGCTGGGCGGTGCGGGTGACGATGTCATTTATGGCAAGTCCGACAAAACCACCGTGGTCGTGGGGGGGGTGAATTTCACCGCCAATGTGGCACAGGCCACCACACTTACCACGTCCTCGACCATTGCCAACCTGGTCAATGGCACGGCAAACACGGCGGCCACCTTGACCCTGGACGGTGTGGCCTTCACGGCCAACAACCTCGGCCTCACCAACCTCACCACCAGTTCCACTCGCGCAAGCCTGGTCAACGCCACGGCCGGCGCGAGCATGACGCTCGATGGCGGCCTGGGTGCTGACGTACTGGTGGCGGGCAGCGGTGGAGACACGCTGGTCTTTGACAAGGCCGATGTCTCCATTCTGGGTGGCTCTGGTTCCGACACGCTATTGATCAACGACATCAGTGTCGACTTCACTCAGACCTGGCCCTTGCCTGCGCTTGCTGGATTTGAGACGTTGAGCATGAACGTCGAGTCGCGACAAACCCTCACACTGGACATTGCAGCCGTCAACCGTTTGCTGGGCAATGGCAACACCTTGACCGTGACCGGTGGGGTGGAAGATCGCGTCATCTTCTCCGACCAGGCCGATTGGGTGCAGTCCACCTCGGGCAGCGATGTGCTCTTCACACACACCAGCGGCAAAGTGGTCAAGATGGCCAACACCGTCGGGACAATCACGTTCAACATCTCCGAGACCGTCAATGCCGATGTGCTGACGGGCACAGAGGCCAGCGACAGCCTGGTCGCGACAGGTGGCAATGACACCTTGTGGGGCTACGCTGGCAATGACACCCTGTTGGGTGGCAATGATGACGATACGCTCTACGGCGGTGGTGGCAACGACAGCCTCACGGGCGGCAACGGCGCCGATTCCTTGGTAGGCGGTGATGGCAACGACACCCTGGATGGTGGTGCGACCGACTCTGACACCCTGCTGGGTGGCACTGGTGACGATGTGCTGGTGTGGGACATTGACCGCACCGGCATCGCAGACAGCAAAACCGTGGGCAACATCAGTTTGGACCCCAAAACCGCCGATGCCTCTGTTGACGGCGGCACAGGATTTGACACCTTGCGCATGAACGGTTCGAGCTACGACTTCACGCTCAACAGCGGAACTACGGGTTTGACCAATTTGGAGATGATTGACCTCAAAGGTCGCAACGCCAGCACCGTGGTGCTCAGTCGCGCCGCAGTGTCTGCCATGACCGATGCCAGCAAAACCCTGCTGATCGATGGCGATGCAGGCGACCGTCTGGTTCTGAGCGATTGGGGCGACTGGACTTATCAGGGCGAAACCCTCATCAATGGCGGCGCCGGCAAGATTTACACCTCCACCTATGGCGGACAAACGGTCACTGTCAAATTTGCCAACACCCTGGATTTCACCGACAAGACCACCAACGCGGCGCAAACCAATCTGTTCCTCAAAGACCTCTCGGCGAGTGCGCTCACCACGGGCACACCCGCAGCCGGAACAGCAGCCTCTAACGGTGCGAGCTTCACCGCCATCACCACACCAACCATGTTCACTGGCACGGTCACGGGCACCGCGGGCGCTGACAGCCTGGTCCTGGATGCCAGAACCGCCAATGTTGCCGGGGGAACTGGCGAAGACACCTTGAGCAGCAGCGCCATGCTGGTGGACTTGACGCTCAGCCTCAAGCCCACCATCACCGGCATTGATGTCTTTGAGCTGGGTGACAACACCAATGGCATGGGCAATCAACTCAAGCTCACCCAAGCCCAGATCACCGCCATGACCGACAACAAGATCTTGCGTGTCGAAGGCGATTGGGGCGATTCGCTTTACTTGACGGGCGCCTGGATGGTCACCACAGATCTGGTGGGTGGCGTCTCCTACAACAAATATGTGTCCTCCACCGATGCCAACCTCATCGTTCTGGTGGACACCAAAGTCAGCGTGGGCTACGACACCTTCGTGCGTCATGTCAATGGTGACAACGCCGCCAACACCCTCACTGGTGGGGCAGGGGACGACTGGATTTATGCCTTGGGTGGCAATGACTCCATCGATGGCGGGACAGGCAATGACTCGCTGGACTACACCTACACCTCGAGCAACATCACGGCTGACTTGTCGGCCAACTCGGTCACGGTGGTGTCTGGCTCCGATGTGGACACCCTGGCCAACATCGAAAACCTGGTCAGTGGTTCGGGCAACGATTCCATCAAGGGCAGTGCAGACAACAATTTGCTGGATGGTCGAGCGGGTCTTGACACCCTGGACGGTGGCGACGGCAATGACACCCTCATCGGCGGCGCAGGCAAAGACCGCTTGCTGGGCGGTGCGGGTGACGACCTCCTTTACTACGATGCCGCCGACTCAGGTGACACCGTGGACGGCGGTGACAACGTGGACACCCTGGCCATTGCCGACAACTTGGTGGACTTCACGGCTGCCAGCGGCTTGCCGTCTTTGAAAAACCTGGAAGTTCTGGACCTGCAAATCATTGGCGGTGGATTCAGCAATACAGTGATCCTCAGTGCGGCCAAAGTGGTGGCCATGACTGACAGCAACAAGACCTTGCGCATCGATGGCCAAGTTGGCGATGTGGTCCTCTTCAGCGACCCTTCAGCTTGGGCGTTGACCACCACCAGCATCGGTGGGGTCACCTACAACAGCTATTCGGAATCGGTGACGGGTGCGGTGGTGAATGTGGATCCGGACATCAGCATTGACGTCTATCGCGCAGGCAGCTCGGCATCCACCTTGACCGATGCGGCAAGCGGCACGCAATCGTTGGCGGATTACTCCAACCAGACCAGCACACTGAACATCAACCTGTCTTCTGCAACCCAAGTGGTCGATTATTCGGCAGCAGCCAACAAAGTCGTGAGAAGCAGTGGGACGGTCACCGACACCTTGAGTGGCATTGAATGGATCAAGTCGGGCTCGGGCAACGATGCCTTGGTGCTCTCGACGACCATCTCTAATCGCGTGGACATGGGTGTGGGTAATGACCGCGTCTATGACATCGCCACGACCAGTGGCAGCAACGTCGCCGACACCCTGATCGGCGGCGCTGGCAACGATACCTTGTCCTATGACCGGGCCACGGAGGCCATGACCATTGACGTGGTGGCTGGCACAGCCACTATGGGTGCGGTGGTCGACATCTTCAATGGCTTTGAAACCCTGGTCTCGGGCAGCGGCAATGACCAAATTCTGGACAACAGTGATGGCCACCGACTTGAAGGTCAGGCTGGCAATGACACCTTGGATGGCCATGCAGGCAATGATTCGGTCTATGGCGGTGACGGCACGGACCTGATCTTGGGCGGTGAAGGCGATGACTACCTCTATGGTCAGGCTGGCAACAACACGCTATTGGGTGGAGATGGCAACGACATCATTTTTGGTCAGAACACCACCAACGACGGCGTATCGGGTGCTGACAAGATCGATGGCGGCGCAGGTGCGGACAACATTGCTGGCGGCAGTGGCGATGACAGCATCCAGGGTGGATCTGGCAATGACTACATTCACGGCGGTGGCGAGTACGACTACAACTGGTCATACAAAGTGGCATGGAACAGCACGGGCAATGACACCATTGACGGTGGTACTGGCAATGACACCTTGTATGGTGATGATGGCAACGATTTGGTGTTCGGCGGAGACGACAACGATTACATCGGTGCCTACAACTACTACTCCATCGACTTCCGTGAGCTCGGCAACGACACCTTCATCGGTGGTGCGGGTAATGACACCATCGTGGGTGGCGATGGCAACGATTTGATTTACGGCGGTGACGGCAACGATACCCTGGGCAACGATTGGATTTATGAGTACGGCAACGACACCTTCATCGGTGGCATGGGCAATGACATCATTGATGGTGGATACGACACCGATACGCTGGACTACAGCCAATCCACCAACTCGGTACAGGCCAACCTTGACGACGAGGCGCATTCCATTGGTGGTGTGAACCTGGCTATTTATGCCGTCAAGGATGGTGTGGGCGGTACCGATACGGTCTATCGCATCGAGAACATCCTGGGTGGCTCAGCCAACGACATTTTGCTCGGCTCCTACTGGGCAAACTCCATTTCTGGCAATGCGGGTAACGACACCATTTGGGGCGCAGAAGGCGCAGACACCTTGTTGGGCGGTGATGGCAACGACGTCTTTTTCCTGGATTTGGCCGATGCCACGGTGGACGGCGGAGCCGACCGTGACACGATTTACACCCGCTACGTCAACACCGACCTGACCACCGCCTCGGTGGCCTTGCGCAACATCGAGGTGGTGGACCTCAGTGCCAATGCCAGCGGCGTGGGCAATACGCTGGTGATCAACCGTGCCAGTGTGCTGGCCATGACGGATCCGACCAACTACACCTTGACCATTGATGGCGAGGTGGGTGACAGTGTTTTCTTCACGGACAGGGCCAACTGGACCGAGGCGACCAGCACCAGCACCAGTGGCTCGGATGTCTACCGTCAATTCACCAGTGCGTACACGGTGAGCACCACCACCTACAACCTGGTGGTCAAAGTCAAGCAAGAGGTGAGCACCGATGTGGTTCGTGGGGTGGCTGTGACAGCCGAAACCCTGAGCCAGTACGGCCAGTACTCCAGCGTGAGCGGCAGCGACACCCTGGTGACCGCCAACACCATGGCCGACTATGCCGACCGCATCGCTGCGGTCAGGGTCAACCTCAGTGGTGTGATTGATAACGGCGTTGCACCCCGCACCGCCGTGACCACTGCCATCAGCGGTGGTGCAGGGGGCACGGTGGACGTGGACACCTTCACCACGGCCGTCTCGCCTTTGAGCCAGGTGGAATGGGTGAAAACCGGTTCAGGTGATGACTGGTTGGTGGGCTCTTCGGTGGCCAACCGCCTCGAAGGCGGCCTGGGCAAAGATTGGCTGCGCGGTGGCGGCGGCGACGACACCCTGGTGGGTGGCCTGGATGTGGACACGGCCGATTTTTCGGATGCCGATCAGGGCGTGACCCTCACCCTCAATGCCGATTACACCGGCACCGCCACCTCGGCGGGCAGCACGGGCAGCGATGTGCTCAACAGCATTGAAAATCTGGTGGGATCGGACGCTGGCGACAGCATCACCGTCCTGGACACCAACGCCAACTGGATCGATGCGGGCGCTGGTGCCGACACCATCCTGGCAGGCGCCGGCGATGACACCCTCATTTACGACGCGGCCGATGCCACCGTGGACGGCGAGGCGGGCACCGACACCCTGGTGGTGCGTGCAGCCAGCCTGAACCTGGAGGCTGCGGGCAGCGGTACCGTGCTCAAAAACCTCGAGGTCATTGACCTCAGAGGATCCCAGGGCACCGAGCTCACCCTGAGCGTGGCCGCAGTGACCAACTTGTCCACCTCGTCCAATGCACTCACCGTTTATGCCGATGCGCAGGACGTGGTCCACCTCGTCGGTGCCTGGACGCCGGCGGCCAACACGGTGGTGGGCGATGCGGTCTATCGCAACTGGACGGCCACAGGTGGTGTGACCTTGTGCATTTCTGCTGCCGCAACGGTTCGATTTGCAGGCACGGGCAACGCTGACACCGTTTCCGCTTCTACGGGGGCAGATTGGGTATTGGGGTTGGCGGGTAACGACAGCCTGAGTGCGGGCAACGGGGACGACACCCTCTTGGGTGGCGCTGGCGATGATTCGCTGGTTGGCGAAGCTGGCACGGACACTGTGGACTACAGCAGTGTGTCCAATGCGGTGAATGTGAACCTCACCACGGGCACGGCAACCGGGGAGGGCACCGACACCCTGACGACCATCGAGCGGGTGCTGGGATCCGCCTTCCACGACACCCTCACGGGCTCGGCCAATGCCGACACCTTGGACGGTCAATTGGGCAACGACAGCCTGTCGGGCTCAGACGGCAATGATGTGCTGTTGGGCCAGGCTGGCAATGACACCTTGGTGGGTGGCAATGGTGCGGACATCCTGCGCGGTGGCGAAGGCAATGACTCATTGGTCGGCGGCACGGGCGCGGATGCCTTGTACGGCGATGCGGGCGACGACACCCTCACCTTGGACCTGGCCGATGGCGTGGTGGATGGCGGCTTGGGCAATGACACCCTGGTCATCACCGACTCAAGCGTGAATTTCGTCAGTGGCAGCGATCCCCAAGTGACCGGATTTGAGGTCTTGGACTTGTCCGCCACCAACACGGCGATCACCTTGAACCTGGCCACCGTGCGCGCCCTGAGCGGTCAAAGCAATCAGGTCTGGATCCAGGGTGGTGCGGGCGATACCGTGAACCTCACCGACTGGGGCAATTGGTCCACCAGCACCCTGGGGTCGGACACGATTTATACCCAGTCTGGTGTTCAACTGAGGGTGACCAATGGCATCACTGTGGCCAATGCAACCCCCACCGGATCAGGGACTTCGCTGCTCGGAACCGATGGCTCCAGCACCCTCACGGGTGGCAATGCCAATGACACCTTGCAGCCCTTGGGAGGCGCAGACACCATCCAGGGCGGAACGGGTTCGGACAAACTGGTGCTCAACCCCCAATTCCGCGTCGACACGGTGTCCTTGAGTGGCATTGGTGCCGATGCCATGAACAACAGCTTTGTGGTGGCCGTGGGCGACGTCAACAAAGACGGCCTCATGGACTTTGCCATGAAGGATGCCAATGCGAACGTCACCTACGCCTCTTATGTTTACCGCCAAGTCAACACCACCGGCTGGCCCAACTACAGTTACACCTCAACCAGCGTGAGTCTGGCCAACCGGGCTTTTGAATCGGGCAATGTCTATGTGGTGTATGGCTCAAGCTCGGGCATTGGCAATTTACAAATCAGTTCATCTGAAGCTCCCACTGGCGCCAATGCGTCCTATGTCAAGCTCACCTCCAGTGCATCTGCCAGCGAGGGCTTTGGCAATGGCTTGGGTTCTTTGGGCGACTTCAACGGTGACGGCTCCTCTGACTTCATGGTCACCGCCTATGGCACCAACTCCTTGACGTACTCGATTGGCAACCGCTGGTACAACACGGCCTACAGCGACTCTTGGTCGGCCAGTAGCGGCGGACGCTTGTACATGTTCACCGGCGGCAACCAAATGTTGGTGGACCGTGAATCGGGGTCTGTGACAGAGACCACTTTGAGCACCAATGTGGGCGGAGCGACTGGCCAGGCCAATGCCTTGCCCACTGGCGCCAGCAGCCCGTACTGGAATAGCTACGCCAACCAGACCTACACCCCTCAGTACGCCTGGGAAGTTCCGACGGAACAAACGACCTACACCTATTCCACCAGTTCCACCAAGGCCGATGTGGTCTATGGCGGCTCCGGCATGGCCGATACCTGGAGCGGCTGGGCACCTGTTGCTCTTGGCGACCTCAACGCCGATGGCTTTGACGACATCATGTCGGGGGCAGACGGCAAGATGTATTTCGGTCGTGCCTCCCTGGGCTCGGGCTTCAATGCCAACGTGTCGGGCTTGGGAACGGCGGTGGACATTGGCGACTTTGGCCGCATTGCGCCCATGGGCGACATCGATGGCGACGGTTATCAGGACCTCATGGTTGCTGATCCTTCCGGCAACACCAACTATGTGGTGTATGGCAGCGCTACGGCTTCATCGTGGACATCGGCCACTTGGTCCAGCAACGTGGGCTCATCGAGCTCACCGCGCATCACCAAAATCGTTTCCGAGCCTGGGATTGTGCTCAATGGTGCCTATTCAGCCTTGGGTGACATCAATGGTGACGGTTACGACGACATGCTGATTTCAGCCTTTGGTAACAGTGGCGACCCCAACGACTTCTTTGCCAAGAACAACGGCGGCTTGTATGTGGTGTTTGGTCAGTCGGGTCACTGGAGCGATGGGGATTTGAGCCTGGCCAATTTGTCCGCCAACCAAAAGGGGTTCCGCATCACGGGCGCAGTGGACATGGACAAGGCCGGCCAGTACAGCTGGACCGGGGTGGGTGACATGAACGGTGACGGTCTGGATGACTTCATCTTCCAAGCCCCTGGCGATAACGAAGCAGCCAATGCCTCCTCCAACACGGCCCTGGGCTCTTCTTATCTGATCTTCGGTCGTCAATCGGGCTGGCAGGACATCAACTTGCTTGAGATGCAGGACTACGGCATTCAATTGCTGCGCACTGACAACAGCTACTGGACCGCCTTGGGTGATGTGGATGGCGATGGGTTTGACGATGTCTCACTGACCAACTCCAATGAGATGAAGATCCTCTATGGCGACGCCTTCCTCACCGGTGACAGCAACATGGCGGTCAAGCATGTGCTGGGCACAGGCGGCGAACTCCTGACGGCCGATGCGGTCATCACCAACGCCAATGCCAAAGGCGCAGATCGACTCATTGGCAATGCCGGAAACGATACTTTGGTAGGCAATGGTGGTGCGGATGTGCTTCTTGGCGGCGCAGGTAATGATTTGTTACGTTTGTCCGATGGCGGTGTAACGCAGGGGGCCATGGGTTCTTTCTTCAAGATCGATGGCGGCACCGGTGTGGATACTTTGGAATTCACATCTGCATTGGGCACTGCGAACAATCGATTCGATTTCAGCCGTCCCACCTATGGCATGGTGGAAAACGTCGAGATCTTCAAGCTGGGTACTGGCAACCAGTACATCACCCTCAATCATTTGGATGTCCTGTCGATAACGGGAGACACTAACACTTCCATAGACAACCCCAACTTCCAGAAAGGACATGTCCTGGTGATTGATGGCACCAGTGGCGACGATGTAGCCCTCACGGGCGGATGGAACCAGAGCGCTGTTGCAACCAATGTGGGGGTCAACGGCTCGGGATCTTTCTCTGTGTACCAACACGGATCGGACAACCTCTACGTCGCCATTGCAGATGAAGTCACCAAGAACATTTCATAACGATGGATCGAGGCACCAAATCCAGTTTGCTGGCCAAGCCCATTGGCATGAGCGACAAGGAGTGGCTGGACCACCTCCTTGGACAGCAGACTGCGCCGCAATCCCGGCCAGCCGGCATGAGCGACCAAGAGTGGCTGGATCATCTGCTGGGACAGGCTCAAAAAGCGGATGCCTCCAACGACGCCACATCTGCACACGCATCAACTGAGCCCCAAGGCGGTCAATCCACTGCGCCTTTGCCTGAGGTCGGTCCGTCCAACGACTGGCTCAAGGCCATGTTGTGGCCATACCGTGCCTCTTACAAGCAGGCGGTGATCCTGTCGTTTGGCATCAACATCCTGGGTTTGTTTGCGGCCATTTTCAGTTTGCAAGTCTATGACCGCGTGGTGGGTCATGCCGCCTATTCCACCTTGGCTGCCTTGTCGATTGGCATGGCCATTGCCATTGGCATGGACCATGTTTTTCGCGCAGGCCGTTCCCTCTTGCTGCAACGCATTGGTGCGCGCATCGAAGTGGGCATTGCCCATGATGTGCTCCATCGCATGCTGAATTTGCCTGCTGGGGTGTTGGAGAAACGCGGACCTGGTTATTGGCAGGCGGTTTATCGGGACGTGGAAATCGTCCGTACAACCTGCTCGGGTGCCAGCGCCTTGCTGCTGATTGATTTGCCGTTCATGTTGTTGTCTTTGATCCTGATTGGCTTTGTGGCTTTGCCTTTGTTGCCCATCTGCTTGATGACCATGGCCTGCTTTGCGGCTTTGGCTTGGCGATCAGGCCAGGTGACTCGCGATGCCACCGAGACCGAGCGCGAGGTGCTGGTGAGTCGCGACACCTTGCTCTCCGAGTTGTCGGCCACCCGCATGCACCTCAAGGCAGTGGGGGCAGCCGATGCCATCAAGAGCCGCTGGGAAGAACACTATGCACGCTGGCTTAATGAGTCGGTGGCGCGCAGCCGGGAGGCTGACCACTACCGTGAAGTTGCGCATGCCATGACCACGGCCAATTCGGTCATCACCACCAGCTTTGGCGCATTGGCCATCCTGAGTCAGTACATGACCATGGGCTCACTCATTGCCACCAACATCCTCGCCGGTCGATTGATTTCGCCCATGGTCCAGCTGGTCTCCCAATGGCGCAGCTTTGGCCAGTTCAAGGCCGCCAAGAAGCGCCTGGATGAACTCTTCAACCAACCTCTGGATCGTGTGGAGTCCAGCCTCAAGCTCCCCCGTCCAAGTGGCGTGATCCGGCTCGAAGGCGTGACCTTCACTTATCCGGGTCACACCAAGGCCCAGCTGCAACCCCTGTCGGGTGAGATTGGTCCGCATGGCCTGCATGCCATCGTGGGACACAACGGCAGCGGCAAAACCACCTTGCTCAAACTCATTCGAGGCCTCTACACCCCCACCCAGGGTCGTGTCTTGCTCGATGGTGCTGACATGCACCAGTACAGCCAGGCCGAATTGGCCAGCCACATGGGTTATCTCTCGCAGGAGGTGCAACTGCTGGCCATGAGTCTGAGGGACAACATTGCACTGGCCAGACCCAACGCCAGTGACGACGAGATCATGCGCGCCGCCATGCGCGCTCAAGCCCATGAATTCATCATTGACCTGCCCGATGGCTACGGCACCAAGGTGGGGCAGGGCGGTCATCGCTTCTCGGCAGGGCAGGCCAAACGCATTGCCATTGCCCAATCCCTGCTTAACGACCCGCCCGTGATGCTGCTCGATGAACCCACGGCCGAGTTGGACAGGGATTCGGAGCTGCGCCTCATCAAAGTGCTCAAGGAACTTGCCGTGGATCACACCGTGGTGGTGGTGTCGCACAGCCCCTTGTTGCTCAGTCACTGTCAGGGGGTGCTGGTCCTGGACAAAGGCAAGCTGGTGGCTGCCGGTCCTGGTGCGCAAATCCTGCCCAAGCTGGGCATTCAGCCTGCCACCCGGCCCACGCCCCGGCATCTGGAGGTGGCCGCATGAGCGCAAGCTTCACCACTCAGGATGTGATCAACCAGCTGGGCGAGCCGTCCTGGCGTGCCCCCCAGCGCTACATGATGGTGGCCCTCATGCTGCTGTTGGTGTGGATGGTGGTTGGCAAGGTGGACCGCGTGGTCACCGCCCAGGGCAAAGTCATCCCCTTTGACAAGGTCAAGGTCATTCAGCATCTGGAAGGCGGCATCATCCAGGAGATCCTGGTGCGCGAAAACCAGCATGTCAAAGCAGGTGAGCCCTTGGTTCGTCTGGATTTGGCCACCTCCGGCATCAACAGCGGTGAGATGAATGCGCGCATGGCCGCCTTGCGTCTCACCAAGCTGCGCCTGGACGCCGAAGCCAAGGGCTTGAGCCCTTCATGGCCTGAGAACATGGTCAAGCTTTACCCGGCGCTCATCAGCACCGAACAATCCACCCACCGCTCCAAACAAATGGAGCGGGACAATGCCTTGCAGGCGTTTGACAACCTGGTGTTTCAAAGCAAGCAGCGCCTGGCCGAGTCCAAGGAACGCTTGCGCACCCAGGAAGCCGGCCTGGTGCTGGCTCAAAAAGAGCTGGCCATCTCCGAGGAACTGGTGCGCGACAAGCTCACCTCTCAGCTGGATCACTTCCAGCGTCAAAACCGGGTAGCCCAAATCCAAGGTGAGATCGCTTCACTCAAGCAGTCCATTCCAGGGGCTGAGGCCGCCATCAGTGAAGCCCAGGCGCGCCGTCGTCAGGAAGAAGCCAGATTCCAGCGTGAAGCCGCCAATGAAGCCTCCGAAATCGAGCGCCGCATCACCAGCCTGAATGAAGAGCTCAACCGCGCCCAGGACCAGGAAGACCGCACCATCATCCGTGCCCCCATTGATGGCGTGGTGAAGAACCTGCGCTTTCAGTCGGCGGGCAACGTCGTCAAGTCGGGTGAACCCATCATGGAAGTGGTCCCGCTCAGAGAACAGCTGGTGATCGAGCTCAAGCTCAATCCGGCCGATCGGGGCTACGTCAACCTCAACCAGGAAGCCCTGGTCAAGATTTCCACTTATGACTACCTGCGCTACGGCGGCCTTGAAGGAACCGTTACAGGAATTGCGGCTGATACCGATACAGGTCGCAACGAGGAACAGTTCTACCGGGTGATCGTCAGCACCAACCGGTCTTGGCTGGGCAAGGAACAAGGTGACTTGCCCATCACACCAGGCATGTTGGGTGAGGTGGACATCAAAGTGGATTCGCAGACCATCCTGTGGTCTTTGGTCAAGCCCGTGCTCAAGCTCAAGGCTGAAGCACTTCGGGAAATCTGATTCTTGTTGGTACGTGGAGTAAGAATGAAAGCACACAAGCAAACCCTGTTGGTCCTGGCGATGAGCCTGGCCTTTGCATCCAGCAACGGCTGGGCGGGCGGTTTGCGCACCGAATTGCAGCACCTTCGCAACACCCATCCTTTGCTGCGCGCCAGTGACTACGCCATTGCGGCTTCTGAACAGCGCCGCGAGGCGGCCACGTACGGAGGCTATTTGCCCAAGGTCAACATTTCTGCCGATACCGGCCACGAGGACATCTCCACCACCAGCTGGAACACCGTTGGGATAGTGGAAGGCACTGCCACCAATTCAGATCTCAAACGTCGCAAGTACGGCTTCACCATCGAACAAAACCTCTTCAATGGCGGCAAGACCCTGGCCACGGTGAGCCTGGCCACCTTGGATGAGGCGATCAAGAAAGAAGAAGCCAAAGCCACCTCGCAGGACATCACGCTCGAAGCCATCGTGGCTTACATGCAGGTGCTGCGCAACCAGTTGCTCATCGATTTGGCGCGCATCAATGAGCGCACCACGCTCGAACAGCTCGACCTGGAAAAGAAGCGGGTGGAAAAGGGCGGTGGTGTGGCCGTGGATGAACTCCAAGCTGCGACCCGCTTGCAAATCGTGCGCGAGCGCCGCGTGTTTTATGAGCAAAGCATGCGCGATGCTGCAGCGGCTTATGAACAGGTTTATGGCAAAAAGCCAGACTTCATCGGTCTAGAGGATCTCGACAGCTACACCAAGCTCCTGCCCGCCGATGTGGATGCGGCCTTGGCGTTTGGCGTTGGTGCCAATCCCCGCATGGTGGTGACCAAGCTGCAATCGGCCAAAGCACAAAAAATGATTGCCATGGAGCAAGCCGGTCTGTTCCCCAATCTGGATTTGGCTATGACCCACAACCGTGAGCGCAATGTGGGCGGTCAGGCCTACAAAAGCGAAGACTCGGTGCTGTTGCGCATGAGTTGGAACCTCTTCTCGGGCGGCGAAACCCTCAAACGAAGCAGCGCGGCTCGTTTGGAACACAAAGAGGCCCTGGAGCGCGAAATCGGCGCCTTGCGCAAAACCTCCGAATCGGTGCGCATGGCCTGGAACCAGTATGAAAAGGGCAATGAACGCCTGAATCTGCTCGAGCAAGCCACCCAAACCTCCAAAGGGGTGATGGAAGGCCGTAAAAAAATGCGTGATGCCGGCAAGGAAACGGCCTTGGCCGTGCTCGATGCAGAGGTCGAGTACTTTGGCGTGCTCTCCAACAAGGTCAACGCCATGATTGATGCACGCCTGGGCAGCTATCGACTGCTGCATGCTCTGGGCATGCTGGACATGAATGCGTTCAACCTGGATACCGAACCCTTTGAGTTGCCTGTTCGTCCTTTTGACGATTCCATTCGAAATCTTGTGAGTCAATGATCATGAAAATCCTGCTCATTCACCAAAACTTCCCTGGACAGTTTTTGCACCTTGGCCCGGCCTTGGTGCGCGATGGACATGAGGTCCATGCCCTGGTCATGAAAAAGGAAGTGCCTGCCCAATGGCAAGGCGTGGTGATGCACAGCTACATGCCCACCAAGGGAACCGCCCAGGGCGTTCACCCCTGGGTGCTGGACATGGAGACCAAGGTCATCCGTGGCGAAGCCGTGTTTCGCAAGGGCATGGAACTCAAGGCCGCTGGCTTTGAGCCCGATGTGGTTGTGGCGCACCCCGGCTGGGGCGAGAGCCTGTTCATCAAGGACGTTTGGCCCGAGACCCGCCTGGGCTTGTATTGCGAATTCAATTACAACGAGCATGGCCAGGATGTGGGCTTTGACCCCGAGTTTTCGGTGGACGATGCGGGCGACGCCTGCCGTTTGCGCCTGAAAAACCTCAACAACATGATGCACTTCGAGCTGGCCGATGGCGCTGTCTCGCCCACGCATTTCCAGGCTGACACTTATCCCTATCCCTTCAGGACCAAGATCAAGGTCTTGCACGATGGCATCGACACCAAACAGATCGCGCCTTTCCCCTTGGCGCGCTTGCAGGTTGCGCCCGGCAAGCTGCTCTCGCGCACCGACGAGGTGATCACCTTCGCCAACCGCAACCTCGAACCCTACCGTGGCTACCACGTGTTCATGCGCGCGTTGCCCAGCCTGCTCAAGGCTCGCCCACGCGCACACGTGGTCATCGTGGGTGGCGAGGGCACCAGCTACGGTCGCCGCCCGCCAGAAGGCAAGACCTGGAAATCGGTGTTCATGGAGGAGGTTCGCCCCCTGATCGACGAGCAGGACTGGACGCGGGTGCATTTCCTGCCCAACCTGCCCCATGCCCAGTTCATCCAGTTCCTGCAAATCAGCCGGGTTCATGTCTACCTGACCTATCCCTTTGTGGCCAGCTGGAGCTTGCTCGAGGCCATGAGCGCAGGCTGCGCCATCGTGGGCAGTGACACTGCCCCCGTACAAGAGTTCATCAAGGATGGCGAGAACGGTTTGCTCACGCCCTTCTTTGAGCCCGAAACCCTGACCGAAAAAGTGATCCAGTTGCTGGAAAACGCGCCCCTGCGCGAGAAGCTGGGTCAGGCGGCACGCCGCAAGGTCCAGACCTTCTATGACCTGGAAAAGGTCTGCCTGCCCCGCATGGTGCGTTGGGTGGACTCGCTCTCACCGGTTCGCACCCCACGCCTGGTGCACTCCCGGCAATTCGGACAGCACGCGGCCTGAGCTCTGAGCCCCGATGGGGGGCTTGACGCAACTGCACATGAACCCGGTCTGCGTCTGTGGACCGGGTTTTTTTGTACAAGCTGAGTTACATTGATTCCTTCTTCAAAGGAGACGCTTGTGATCAGCTACACCTGTGTGGGCACCAATGATTTGGACCGCGCCCGTCGCTTTTACGAACCCCTGTTCGAGGTCCTGGGCGCCAAGCTCATGAATGCCAGTGACCGCAGCCTGATGTTTGGGATTGACCCCAAGCAACCCATGTTCATGGTCCTCACCCCCTACGACGGTCAAGCGGCCGTCCCTGGCAACGGCACCATGGTGGCCTTGACGGCCAAGGGCAAGGAGCAGGTCGAGGCCTTACATGCCAAAGCCATGGCGCTGGGCGGCAAGGACGAAGGCGCGCCCGGCCTGCGGGGTGATCGCTATTACATGGCCTACTTTCGCGACCTCGACGGCAACAAACTCGCGGCCTTTGCCTACATCAAGCCTTGAAGGCCTGAGCCATGTATTTGCCCAAGCAGTTCGAGGCGCCTGAGCATGCGTGGACCCTGATTCGCCAGCACCCGCTGGGGCAGTTGATTTCTGTGGATGCCCAGGGCTTGCCAATGCTGTCGTGGTTGCCCATGCACATCGATGCCTTGCCAGAGGGCGATGCGCCCGCCTCGCTATTGGGCCATCTTGCCAAGGCCAATCCCCATGTGGACCTGCTGCACCACGCACCCCAGGCCACCCTGGTGTTCACAGGCCCGCATGCTTTCATGCCGACCACGGTGTACAAGGACACATTGCGCGTGCCCACCTGGAGTTATCTGGTGGTGGTCTTGCGCGTGAGGGCGCAGCGCCTCGAAGGCGAGGCGGCCAAGGACGCCTTGCTCAAGCAACTCATTGGCGACCATCATCCGCCCTATGCCCAGCAGTGGCGCGGCTTGCCCAACGATTACACCGAGCGCATGCTGGAGGCCATCGAGGCCTATCACTTCGAGGTGCTCGAAGTCAAAACCAAATTCAAACTCAACCAGCATCGCAAGGAATCCCATGCCGCCATGCACGCCCTCTACGAGCAAGGCAGCGAGGCCGAGCGCGAACTGGCGCAATGGATGAAGACGCTGGGGATGGTGGGATGAGTGGGTCTGACGCGCAGTTCATGGACCTGGCGCTGGCTCAGGCGCAAGCCGCAGCGGCACACGGCGAAGTCCCCGTGGGCGCGGTGGTGGTGCACCAGGGGCAGGTGGTGGGGCAGGGGCACAACGCCCCGATTGGCCGCCACGATCCCACTGCCCATGCCGAAGTTCAGGCTTTGCGGGATGCAGCCCAGCGCCTGGGCAACTACCGCCTCGATGACTGCGATCTGTATGTGACCGTCGAGCCCTGTGCAATGTGCCTGGGTGCGCTGGGTCATGCGCGCATCCGGCGGCTGGTGTATGGGTGCGACGAGCCCCGAACGGGTGCGGTGAACTCCTGGCCGCATCAGGCTGGACACGATCGCTTGCCCTTGCCTGCGGTCACCCGTGGCGTGCAAGCCCAGGCTGCCCAAGCCTTGATGACCGAGTTCTTCCGCGCGCGCCGCGAATTTCAACGGAGCACACGCCCCATGCCCTTGCCCGACCACGCTTTGCGCACACCCGACTCGGCCTTTGAAGGCCTGCCCGATTACCCCTGGGCGCCGCGCTACATGAACCATTTGCCCAGCCTCAAGGGCTTGCGCATGCATTTCATCGATGAAGGCCCGGACAATGCCCCCCTGACCTGGGTGCTGCTGCATGGCAACCCCACCTGGAGCTACCTCTGGCGGCATCTGATCCCGCCCTTGCTGGCTGCAGGTCACCGGGTTTTGGCACCCGACCTCGTGGGGTTTGGCAAAAGTGACAAGCCCAAGAAAACCGATTGGCATTCCTTTGAGGCACACCGACACATCCTCCTGGAGTGGCTCGACGAGTTGGATGCCCAGCGGGTGGTGCTGGTGGTCCAGGACTGGGGCGGCATCTTTGGCCTCACCCTGCCCATGGCTCAACCCCAGCGTTTTGTGGGCTTGTGGGCCATGAACACCTGGCTGGCCACCGCAGATCGCCCCCTCACGCCGGGCTTTGTGGCCTGGCGCCAAATGTGCCGCGACAAACCCGCCTTTGACATCGGGCGGCTGATGCAAAGGGCACGCGCCGACACCACGGCGGCCGAGGCGCAGGCCTACAACGCGCCTTTTGTCGACATGGGGCATCGTGCGGCCACCAAGGTCTTTGCCGAGTTGCTGCCCCATGAGCCCGATCAAGCGGGCGTGATGTGGTCGCGCCAGGCGCGCGATTTCTGGCAAAACGAATGGACAGGGCGCTCCCTGATGACCATTGGTGGGGCAGACCCGGTCCTGGGTGAGGCACCCATGCGGCATTTGCACAGCCTCATCCGGGGCATGCCAGAGCCCGAGGTTTTGCCCCATGTAGGACACTTTGTGCCCGACTGTGGTCGGGATCAGGCTCAAGCCCTCGCCCGGCAGGCGCTGATGCATTTCCAGCCTCTAGAAGGAAAGGCCTGAGCATGGCGCACATCTATGTTTTTTCCCCTGCCGGGGCGGTGACCGACAAGGCCAGCTTCAAGCGGGGGCTGTCCCGCCTGCGAAAAATGGGGCATGAGGTGGAAGTGGACCCCAGTGCCTTGTCGCGGCATGAGCGGTTTGCCGGTAGCGACGATGAGCGCATCGCGGCCTTTGCCCGCGCAGCCGCCAGCGGAGCCGATGGGGTGCTCATCAGCCGGGGAGGGTATGGCATCACCCGCATCGTCGACCGTTTGCCCTATGCGGCCATCCAGGCCTCCATTCACAAGGGAACTCAGTGGATGGGCTTTAGCGACTTCACCGCCTTTCAGTGTGGGCTGTGGCAATCCAAGCGGTCTTTGAGCTGGGCAGGGGTTTCTGTGGTGGCTGACTTGGGCGCAGAGGTCCCGGACGAGATCACCCTGGCCTGTTTCGAAGATGTGATGAATCATCAAGGCGAGGGCACGGGCTGGCGACTCAAGCGGGCAGATCACCCCACACCGGACGCATTGCCGCAGGATTCGCAGCTGGCTCGCCGGGCCACCCTGTGGGGCGGCAACCTGGCTGTGCTCACCGCCCTCATGGGCACGCCGCACTTTCCCAAAGTCAACAAGGGCGTGCTCTTTTTGGAAGATGTGGGTGAGCATCCCTATCGCATTGAGCGCATGCTCAGCCAACTCTTGCACGCCGGGGTGCTGCATGCCCAGCAATTGATTGTGCTGGGGCAGTTCACCCAGTACCAGCTCCATGCCTTGGACCGAGGCTTTAACATGTCCAAAGTGGTGGCCTGGTTGCGCAGCCAAACCCGCACGCCCGTGGTGTGTGGCCTGCCATTTGGCCATGTGCCCACCAAAGTCTGCTTGCCTTTTGGGGCCAAGGTGGATGTGGCCATCCAGGGTCAGGAAGCCTTGATCCTCTGGGGCGAAATGCATTGAATTTTTGTTGAATTTCAAATAGTTAGGAGTTAAACATGAAGTTGGATCAACCTCACTTCATCGATGGTAAATGGGTGGCCGGGCAGGGCGAATGCCGCATGCCCGTGCACAACGCCAGCACCGAGGAGGTCATGGCCGAACTGGTGAGTGCGTCCACCAGCCAGACCGAGCAGGCCATCGTGGCCGCACGCCGTGCGTTTGACAGCTGGTCGCAAACCCCGGTCGAGGCGCGGTGCGCCCTGATCGACAAAGTGGTGGCCGGCCTCAAGGCCAGAACCGATGACATGGCGCTGACCATTGCCAACGAGGTGGGCATGCCACTGAAAATGGCCAACATGATCCAGGTGGGCGGCCCCATCTTCAATTGGAGCAACGCCGCCAAAGTGGCCAGGGCTTTCGAATGGGAAGAGACCGTGGGCAACTCCCTGGTGGTTCGTGAAGCCATTGGTGTGGTGAGCTGCATCACCCCCTGGAATTTCCCGCTCAATCAAATCACCCTCAAGGTCGCGCCAGCCCTGGCTGCGGGCTGCACGGTCATCCTCAAGCCCTCGGAAATCGCACCCTTGAACGCCATTTTGCTCACCGAAATCATCGAGGCAGCGGGCTTCCCACCCGGTGTGTTCAACCTGGTGCATGGAACCGGTCCCGAGGTGGGTGAATTGATGGTCAGCCATCCGGCCGTGGACATGGTGAGCTTCACAGGATCGACCCGTGCGGGTCGTCGCATTGGCGAGCTGGCAGCGCAAACCATCAAGCGCGTGGCACTGGAATTGGGGGGTAAGTCGGCCAGCCTGGTCTTGCCCGATGCAGACCTTGAAGCGGCCATCAAAGGCACGGTGAATGCCTGCATGCTCAATAGCGGCCAGACCTGTTCGGCGCACACCCGGTTGTTGTTGCCTCAGGATCAATATGAAGCAGCCAAACCGCTGATTGCCCAGGCCATCCGCAAGCTCACCCTCGGACCCAGCCTGGATGAGAACACGCGACTCGGTCCACTGGTGAGCGCCACACAGCGCGACCGCGTGCTGGCCATGATCGAAAAAGGCCTGGCCGAAGGTGGCGAGCTCATTGTGGGTGGACCTGAGCGTCCGGCTTTTGAGAAAGGCTATTTCGTCCAGCCCACAGCCATTCGCGTTCAGCCGCAGCACACCTTGGCCCGTGAAGAAATCTTTGGTCCGGTCCTGGTGGTGCTGACATATCAGGACGAAGAAGAAGCCATCCGCATCGCCAACAACACGCCATATGGCCTCGGTGGCGGCGTGTGGAGCCGCGATGAAGACCACGCAGTGGCTGTGGCGCGCAAGATCCGCACGGGCCAGGTGGACATCAACGGCGCGCCGTTCAATGCCCGAGCACCATTTGGCGGCTACAAGCAGTCTGGCAACGGCCGCGAGAACGGGGTGTATGGATTCGAGGAATTCCTGGAATACAAGGCCTTGCAGTTCAAGCCCAAAGACAAAGCCGCTTAATCCACAATTTGTATTATGTAAACCAACAAATCCACTGGATCATTTGGCAAAGAGCCTGGAGGGATCGGCAAAGGCCTTGAACTCCAGGGCGTTGCCACAGGGGTCCAACAGGAACATGGTGGCTTGCTCGCCCACTTCACCCTTAAAGCGGATGTAGGGCTCGATGACAAACCGTGTGCCCACCGCTCGCAGCTTGTCGGCCAAGCTCTGCCATTGGTCCATGGTCAGCACCATGCCGAAGTGGCGAACGGGCACATTGTGCGAATCCACCTCATTGGTTTGGTGATGGCCTGCCTCGTTGGGTGCGAGGTGCGCGACGATCTGGTGGCCATAAAAATCAAAGTCCACCCATTCATCGCTGGAGCGGCCTTCGGGGCAGCCCAACAAGTCGCCATAAAACGCACGGGCTTTGTCCAAGGACGTGACCGGGAAAGCCAGGTGAAAAGGTTGCATGGGTTCAATCTCCTGTGTGAAATCAGCGGGATTTGGCCGACCAGGCGACCAAAAAGGCCTCAATGTACTGAGCCGACAACAGCTTGTTGGCGCTGTAGGCAAAGTCCCTGGCCGTGAACTCTTTTTCGTTTTGGAGGGTGGGATCCGCGCCCTCCTCCAGCAGCAATTTGGTGGCTTCCGGCGTGCCGTAATGCGCCGCCATCATGAGGGGTGTGGTGCCGTTGGGCGAAGGCGCATCGATGTAGGCGTGGTTCTCAATGAGCTCGCGCATCACCTCGATGTGCCCTTTGCTGGCGGCATAGTGCAACGGGGTCCAACCCGGCATGTTGACATCGGCATCGCGGGCAATGAGGGCTTTGACCCAGTCCAAACGCCCCTGAATCGCGGCCAGCATGAGTGCAGATTCGCCTTGGGGGTTCACTGCATTGACGTCGGTTTTGGGCCAATTGAGCAAGACCTGAAAGATGCGAGGGGCAGGCGTGATGACCGCCTTGACCAAGGCCGGATTGCCCTGCTCATCCACGCCATTGGCCTCAAACCCACGCTCCAGCAAGGCTTGGACAACCTCGGCTTTGTCAAATACAAAGGCATTCAGAAAGTCTTCATAAGAGCCCGCTTTGACCGCAGAAAAACCAATAAAAACAATACTGAAAATGAAACATTTAATGTATTTCATGAAGCTGAGTCTTGGAAAAAAGCCGGGCAAAGTTGGCACGGGTGGCCTCGGCCACCGCTTGCACCGTCAGGCCTTTGAGCTGGGCAATCTGTTGCGCCACATGGGGCACCAGGGCTGGGGTGTTGAGCTTGCCTCGGTGCGGCACGGGCGCCAGGTAAGGGCTGTCGGTCTCGATGAGCATGCGGTCCAGCGGCGCCCATTGAGCCACCTCTTGCAAGTCCTTGGCATTCTTGAAGGTCACGATGCCCGAAAACGAGAGCATGAACCCCAGCTCCAGCGCCGCTTTGGCCACGGTCATGGATTCGGTGAAGCAGTGAAACACCCCACCCACCGCCTGGGCGCTTTGACCGTCCTCGCCCATTTCCCTGAGGATGGCCAGGGTGTCGTCGGAGGATGCGCGGGTGTGAATGACCAGGGGCAACCGCAAGGCCTGAGCCACCCGGATGTGGCGTCGAAAACGATCGCGTTGCCAGGCCATGTCGGCAAGGCTGCGGTCACCCAAGCGGTAGTAATCCAGACCGGTTTCGCCAATTCCCACCACTTTGGGCCTGGAGCCCATGGCCAGCAATTGGTCTTCACTGGGCTCGGTCACGCCCTCCTCGTCCGGATGAACACCGGCCGTGCACCAAAAATTGTCGTGCGCCATGGCCAGGCCGTGCACATCGTCAAAGGTTTCCACCTGGGTGCTGATGAGCAGGGCATGGCTGACTTGCGCCAAGGCCATCTCGCGGCGGATGTCGCCCAGCCGGCTCAGCAGCTCGGGGAAATTCAAATGGCAGTGGGAATCAATGAACATGCGGGTCCTGCAATGCGCGCTGAGCCTGGCTCACCAGGGCATCGAGCATGAGGGGCGCATGATAAGGGTGTTGGGCATGGCGTGCCGTGTCGTTCAAGGCGCGCGCCCATTGGGCGAGTCGCCACGCATGGGCTTTGGACGGCAAATCCTGAGGGGCAAAAAAACGCGGTTCACCGCCATGCACCAAGGCCAGGGTGTCGTGGCAGATCTTTTGGAGCAGGCCCACCACCTCGGGCATGGGTAAATCGGACAAAGCCTGCACATCGCCAGCGCGGATGGCCTTGGGCAAGCCAGACCAGCGCTGGGCATTCCAGCCCGCCTGATGCAGGGCCAAGGCCGCTTCGGG
>JACCDZ011617968.1_pt1 | contig 58872 bp, 56 predicted proteins | sample 7449551 | NCBI WGS metagenome assembly JACCDZ01 (sample SAMN15323452, study PRJNA562643) | freshwater metagenome | isolation source: river surface water | place: USA:Blue River Watershed | collected 2017-08-18 | reverse complement strand
TATATTTGCACTCGCAACCAGAAAATGGGAGCAACTTATTGGAGAAATGGCAGAGCGGTCGAATGCGGCAGTCTTGAAAACTGTTGACTGTAACAGGTCCGGGGGTTCGAATCCCTCTTTCTCCGCGAAAGACGTGTTTCAAAAGAAACATAAAAATTCAAAAACCCTTTAAACATCAGTGTTTAGAGGGTTTTTTCATTTTCTGACAATCGTCAAAAATCACATAAAAACGCATGTTTTAGTTACCCTATAGGTTACCCTATGACTTTTTGACCTCTAATAGGGTAACTAAATTGCAAATATCTCCTGGAGATCTCCAGTAATAACAAGGGTTTACAAAGTTTTTAAATCAATTTGTACTATTAATTTTAATACTAAAAGTAATGGTAAAAACAATTGTTTACATCAAAAAAGACAAGGCAAAACAAAACGGAGATTGCCCTTTGTACCTAAAGGTTACTTATAACCGAAAATCCATCACATTAGCCACTGGTAAATACATATCAGAAGAAAGATGGAAACAAACCGATAATTTAAGACGAGTGCTTCGTCAAGACAAGGAAAAAGTACTTAAAGAGTACTTAGACTTATTGGAACTCAAAATTGATAAAATAGCCAATCAATTAGAGCGCCATCAAGAAGAACTAAGTATCAAAGAATTTAAACTTAAAATTTTAGGTAAAGAAATCGAAGAGGCAAAACCTAGCATTCTAGACATAATCCAAATTCATAATTCTCATTTTGACAAGTTAGTCAGCATTGGCGAGAGAAGTAATGCTTCGCTTCAGAAATACAAACGTGTAAAAGAATTAGTTCGACTATTTAACTTAAAAACTTATGGAACAGAAAATGTACTTCTTGAGAATATAAACAATGCCTACATCTACAATTTAGAATCATATCTCAAGTTCGAAAGCGAATATAAGGGCAAATTAGGTATTAAAAACAATTCGCTAGTCAAGTACTTCAAAAATCTAAAAACCATCTGTAATCACGCTGTAAAGATGGAAATAATTGGAAAAAATCCTTTTAATAGTTATTCGGGTAAAATAAAAGTAACCGATGCTACCTTTTTGACGAAAGATGAATTAGAACGAATTGAGAGCAAAACCTTTTCGGTGGATCGATTGGAACGTGTAAAAGACATTTTTTTATTTAGTTGTTATACAGGATATGCCCCTGTGGATGCATTACAGCTTACAAGAAAGAATATAATACAAGATGGCGATAAAAATCTCTGGATAAAAACCAATAGACAAAAAACTGGTACCAAGGCCAATGTACCTATCCTACCTCCTGTTTTGAAAATACTCAGTAAATACCAATTTGAAGGTGATGTACTTCTACCGAAAATATCCAATCAAAAAATGAATGCCTATTTAAAAGAAATTGCCGATATCATTGGACTAGATAAAAACCTAACCTGGTATGTTGCTAGACATACCTTTGCCACAACAGTAACACTTGGAAACGGTATCAAAATTGAAAATGTATCAGCTATGATGGGCCATACTACCATAAGGCAAACACAACATTATGCTAAGGTGTTAGATTCTAGTGTTTCAGATGACATGCATAAATTAATGGAGAAATTCAAAGACAAGTAGATTTTTTATAAATTTGATATAACTAAATGATAAACAATATGCTACTACCATTAGAATACAAAGATGAATTCATAAAATTCTCAAACATTTACATAGAATTACATGAAAAACATGATAAATTTCGGATAGACCATTCATGGTTGGATGAAATAAACGAAGATTATTATCACGACAGAATAGATGAATTTGTTGATGGTCTTAAAACAATATTAATTAGTAACAACAATAATTTGTTAATTGTTGACGATTTACTAGCAATTCTACAGAATAAAATTTCATGGTTTAATACTAATAAAATACAAGAGTTCTCCTCATTCTCAAATTTTGAAAGGTTAATTAGTAAAGTTGATTACGATATAGAATACGATGTCTCAGAAACTTACACTATTGACAAAGTATTAAGTTATAATTTTAAAGGCGATGCCCAAGATGATATTCTGTTTTATTGCTTTTATACCCATAAAGACCGAACTGATAATTATAAAAAACCTCTTGACTTTGAAAAAGTGAAACTATTTTTCTTCTTAAATCAATTTTATAAATCCTTAGTCTACTTTGAAGAAAAAATTAATATTATTAAAAATGCAATTCAGGTTTATGGAGTAACTGATTTAAGATATTACTTTTCAGAAAATAAAGCTCCAGAGAATAAATGTAATATTAAACTAGACAAAATTTCCTCAGCTTTCTTATTTAAGCTTCTAATCGAAGCTGATTTGATTTATATGGATGATGATAAATATAAAAGTGAAAGTAAGATCAAGAAGTTTGCAGAAACTCATTTTAACTACACGGATTCTAAACTAGGAATTATGCCTTTGACAGATTTTACAAAGGAATATTGTAAAGTAAAAGATAAAAAAAGAAGCAATAAGCAAATAGATGTCATGAATATACTTTCTAATTTCATAAAAAACAAGAGAGCCTATCTAAACTAATATTATTTAATTTATCTCCTGGAGATCTCCAAGAACTAAATATTAAAATAAACATAACCTTTTTCTTTGCAGAAAGTAAATTATTTTAAAATGAAAAATTCAGAAGAGATTCAAATTCCGTCGGTTCGCAACATACAGATGTTGCTTGAACCAATTCATGAAAGATTGTCTAACATTGAGGCAAGTCTTAAGCAACAAAAAGACAAAGGTAAAACCAAAAAGTATTACCGAAATGAAGACCTAAAAACCATTTTTGGTTTATCACCGAACACCATTATTAAATACAGAGAAACAGGCATCCTCCCATTCACTAAATTGGGAGGTGTCCATCTGTATGAGGTAAGTCTTATAGAAGCCATTTTACGTAACAATTCAATTTTTGATTAAGATGGAACAGTTAATTAAAAAAGACCCATTAACGGGAGTGATATTTGTTGCGAAAAGAGCTAACCAACGGTTTGCTAGCATTGAAAATAAGATTCGATATCACAATAGAAAAAATGCCGAAATCAATAAAGAACGTGCCTTTTTTGACAAACCTTGTAAAAAAGGTGAGCTTGTACTTAGAACTTTGTATACTCCAAAAACAGATAATATATTCCATAAAGAATTCCTACAGGGAATGGGTTTGAGGTTAGATGCTTATAATCATGTAGAAGAAATTAATAATGAGAGGATTATTTGCTACTATGGTTATGCTTTAAGAAATGTACCAGATTCAGATAACTATCAAATACTAAAATTATGATACATGCCGAGGAAATTCTATTTATGAATAGGGATTCTAATCTTGAAGGTACAATCAACGAGAACATTGCACTAAAAAAAAGTAATCGTACACTAAAAAACACTTTAGTAATAGTATTCGTTACAGTTATTGGAATTTTAATTACCATTAGTGTTGCCAAGAGATTGGAAGAAAAAACAAAACAACGGGTGTAGCTCGTTGTTTTGTTTCTTTTATACTTATTATTTTTCAATACGCTCTCCTCCAATCCAACTTCTCATTAGTTTTCGTAACCGCTTTTGTTGCTAAATTCACCTTTAATTGCTGCCCTGGAATACGTTTATCTTCATTATTTGGATCGTACCAAGTCACTAATACAGCATATTGGTTCTTTCCAATGTACATAACACGTGTGTTACTATTTTCTTTACTTACATTAAATTTCTTTTGAATCTCTAACACCTCTTTAGACTTAAATACTAAATCAATAACTGAATACCTATTCACTATCTCTTCATCTACTGCCAATTCAAAAACTTGTCGCCAATATTTTCCATGACGTTTTTCTAAAATCTTGGCTACTTTTTTATTATTCTTTACACCTACAATAGAACCCGAGCAACCCTCTAAAAAAATATTTATTCCCCATCGTTTATAAATGGTTTTCGAATTACTTAAAATAAACCAATTGGGCAAGCCTGCAATATGCCAAACTAAAGGTTTTGGAGTTGGCTTCACTAACTTAGGTTTTTTGTTATGGGTACAACCTAAAGTAAAAACCATAAGAAATCCAATAATAATTTTTTGCACAAATTTCATAGTACGATTATAAATAATTAAGGCATCAAAATGCTGTATTTAATGGTAGTCAAATACACCATTCTAGGTTGATCGAAAGTCAAAGGTGTATTGCAAATTTTTAGCGAAACGAAAGTATTCCCTTTAGTAATTGCAAACGAATTGTGAGGCACAAATAGTAATTCTTTACCAATAGCTTTATTTACTCTTTTCAAGGTTGACTTTTCAATTCTTTGCTCGTCAGTATTAAGTTTTAGATTGTAAATCGTGGTTACCACTACCCCATTTTTAACACCGATAAGAATTTCGCCCACTCGCCTATCAAACAAATACTTATCTTTTATTTTACCAACATATTGGTAAGTATACACTTTCATAGAAGGTGAATAATCCAACAACTTAAATTGTTTTGATTTAGGATCAACTCGGCCGCCAATTTGAAATTGTTGCCCAAATGAATACGTTGAAAATAAAAGAAAAAGAATAAAGTTTAAAATGTTATTTTTCATGATATGGTTGGTTTAAAATGGACATTGATAACTGTCATTTATTTCGCCCAATTCGTTGATGAAAATTTGCTCCTTTTTGCCAGCAACTTTCATTTCATTTTTTAAATTCACACATTCTGTAAAATCAATAGCACCCTCCTCGTTTACTTCAATAACGAAATCAACATAAAATCCATTCACCTCATCTAGAAAAGTATAACCAGAGCATCCTTTTTTACAACCGGTACAGACTCCAACAATAGGTTTCAGATAACTAATGTTATTTCTTTTGAAACTTTCAAATTGCTTTTCAAAAAGAGCTATCCAAACCTGTTTGGATTGTTCATCGTAAAGAACATCGTCTTTTAGCAAAGAAGCTAAACCTTTGCTGTTTAAATTTGAAAAAAAATGAGCGAAATCTAATTTTACAGTACTATTTTGAGAGGTGTTAGATAATTTATTCATCATTGATTTTTGTAAGACATCACATATATTAATAATAACCTAAGAAACTAAAAATTATTATATATAAATTAATTATTCTAAATAATAATTTTAAGAAAAAGGTATTCTAAAACACCTAAATTTAAAAAATTAACTCAAAAATTAACAAATAAAGACCCGATTAAAAACGTATAAATCCGAATTGAATCCGGATTTATACGCTTAGCAAACAAATACAATTCGTTTTAATTTACTATTGTAATTTAGTGTTTTGACTAATAACACTATAAAATGAATTATTTAATGTTATAGTTTATCATAAAATACTATGTCATTTTATAATAAAATCGATCAAAGTACATTATTTTATTATTCCAAAATTTCCATCCCCTCTTCCATTCTCAACTTGATACCGTAGTAATTAAAATCGTTAGGAGTTCCGTTTTCGACTTCAATTATGTTAATGCTGCAATCATGCATTGGTATTGGTGGGAAAAATAAAGAATAATACCTCCAATCTTTTTGAGATTCAAAATAATGTTGAACGGGTGCAATAGGGATATTTTCAGCCAATTGTAAAGTGTATCTTTTGCCTGTCTCAATTATTTCTATAAACGTATCCGAAGCTATTTTAATCCAGCCTCCGTTATCGTATATATCTGTTGTTGTATACCCAAAATCAATTTTGGTGAACTCCGCAAACAAACTAACTCTAAGTAATATTGGATTAGTATCTCCATGTCCAAATTGATTGATATGAAATACTCTGTTTTTAGTATCTTTTTTCATGCTATAATAATGTTTTTGTCTGCTCTCTTAACCATTGCGGATTAATCACTTCTAAGTTTTTACCATACGATCGAAATAAACGAATTAGCTCAACACTTGGAACTACTTCAAGGGTAAAAAAACTAGATCCCGATTCATTCTTTTCACCTTTCTGACTGGAATGAATTGGATAGGCGTCAAAGTAATTGGTTATTTTATAGGAAGTCAAAAAGGTTATCTTTTGTTTGGGTTGGTTTTCAATGGGATAGACCCCATAAATATCTTTGCAATAACTCTCCACCTCAATTACATCTCTTTCTATAAATTTTCGTTTTAAAAACAAAGGTTCATATATTCTATCAAATCCAAAAGTACGCAACCCATCATGGCTTTCAGAATAGCCCACTAAATACCACTTATTTTCAAATTCCTTCAACATTACTGGATGAACTATTACCGACTTAAACTCTCTTTTATTATACGAATAATGAACAAATGAAATTGGGTATTTATTTTTACAAGCTCTGAATATCAAATCAAAATTTTCAAATCCTCTTGCACCTGGAACATAATCCGTTTGGATAATTTTACGTTTACTATTCCCATCCGGAAACGTTTCTTTAAAACTGGTTAAAATCTTATTAATAGAATAACTAAATCGATCTCCTACTCTATCTCCGCTGATGTTTTGCAATAATTCCATTGCTTCCTTGATACTGCTGATATCTGTTTCGTTTAGACTGATCGAATTGATTGAGAATTTGGGGTTAGTATAATGATAGCCTTTATTCATTCGACAATAAGCAATTGGAGCATCAAAACCATCGGGCTCAGGCAATTTCATATTGCGGATATCTTTCTCTAGTGTATCCAAAGAAGGTGAAATATCCAACTTATTTTCACATGCTTCCTGAATATCTAGTAAAGTAGGATACTTGCGCATAGTATTTCGCAATAAAGAATCAATAACTCTATAACGTCTGTATGCTGATCTAGAAATAGCCATATCTAATAATTTTCAATAAAAATAGTAAATAAATTTCACTCCGTACATACAATACGGAATAGATGCTAAATTTTGTACTATGAAATGAAAGTAAAAAAAAATAAAACTGATTTTCCTATTAAAAAGTACTGATTGTTAAGAAAAAAATAGCGACTGCAATCCAATTGCAGTGCTAAGTTTTAAAATTGCATCAAATTGGATATAAGAATTATCATACGACTTAATGAGCTCATTAATGCTGAGCAAACAGGAAGCCCTAAAGAATTGGCCTCCAAGCTCGATATATCCATAAGGACGGTACATAATTATATTGCTTTCATGAAAAAAGAAATGAAAGCGCCCATAATCTATGACTTTCAACGATTGAGCTATGTCTATGAAGAAGAATGTGAATTTAATTTTAACGCAGTAGAAAAATAAAATGGAGACCAGCAACCATCCAAACGGCGCGAAACTGAAAAGCGAATAGAGTAAGACAACCCCACAAAAAATAAATATGAAAACTATTTTTAAAAAAATTTCAATGGTCTTTATAGGATTAGCAACAATTAGTTGTTCCAAAGAAGATTTATTAGGACTTAATGCACCAACTGTAGATTTTACTTTTACATTGAGTAGTCAAAATGCACCTACTTCAGTATCATTTAATAGCATAAGCACAAACGCAACAACTTATTTTTGGGAATTTGGAGATGGATCAATATCTAGCACAATGAATCCACAACATACCTACTCAACAGGTGGAACCTATAATGTAAAACTTACAGTTACTGGAACTGGTGGAGTCAAATCATTAACAAAAACTGTAACAATTGGCAACGCTATTTCTAAAGTTAAAATTACTAAAATAGAAGTAGTAGCCATTCCTTCAACAAACGGAATTTTAAATTGGGACACCGCTACGGACAAACCTGATATTTATATTAAACTTTTTGACGAAACTGGAGCTGCTGGTCCAAAATCAAATACCGTTTGGAATTTCATTCCTTCAATAGCAAATACCTTTTCAGCAACATTCACAAATCCTATAACAGTTACAAATCTTACAAATACAATCATAAAAGTTCAGGTTTGGGATGATGATTCAGACAGTAACTCAACTGGTTTAAATCCAGATGATAAAATTGGCGAAGTACCGTTCCAAATTATTAATTATACAACTGGAAATAATAAATATCCTCCATTTGTATCAGAAGCAGTTAATGGAACTTTAGTAATCATGCACATGACGTGGGAATAACAAAAAATTAAATAAATTATGAAAAACCTAACAATTATAATTTTCGCATTACTCTCACTAGCAATCGGAACAGCACAAGAAAGTACTAAACAAGTATTTAGTTCACCCAACTTAGCTACTGAAATATACAATCATAAGACCGTAGCCATCTTGCCTTTTAAAGCTAATATATCCTACAAGCGAATGCCTAAAAATTATAACTCGCAAACCATAAAAGACGAAGCAGTTCAATTAGGGTTTAATTTACAGTCAGGAATGTATACCTATCTTTTACGAAGAGCTGATGACTATACAGTTAACGTACAAGACATTGAAAAAACAAATACACTTTTGAGACAAAACAAAGCGTTTGACAATCTTGATGAATTTACTTCAGACCAACTAGCAAAATTTCTTGGAGTTGATGCGGTTATAAAATGTAGTTACTCATACGAAAAAACAGGAAGCGAAGGCGGAGCTATTGTAACTACCATTCTGTTTGGAGTTGGTAAGGTAGCCACTGGCGAATTGACTATGGCAATCTACAATGGTAAAGATGGGGATTTATTATGGCGCTTTTACAAACAAATGAATGAAGATGTATTCAGCTCTGCAAATGCAGTAATGGAACGAATGATGCGAAAAGTGGGTAGAAATTTTCCATATCAAAAACCATAATTATAATTACTCAATTCCAATGCCTCACTCACACTGAGGCATTTTTTTTGAAATATATTTAACTCCGTACAAATAATACGGAATGGTATTTCAAATTTGTTTCATAATTTAAAAATCACATCAATTATGAAAACACCATTCCAAGCTGGACAAATAGTTCGGTTTAAAAATTACAACCCAAAAGAAGGAGAAACAGAAGCTTACTTTGTAGTGCTGATGACAAAAAAAGATCTTTGGATACAAGGAATCAATACCAACAGGTATTATAAAGCAGGATGGAGTTTAGTCCCTTTAGATATAAACGATTTAGAGGTCGTTCAAATACAAGCGCATCATTTATTACAACAAGAAGTAGTTATCAAAGAAGGGCTTTACCATGAAAATGTAATTGGTCATGTGCTTAGCGTGGACCAACCTGAAAGTCCCCTTTTATTCTCAAAAGTAGCTAGTGGATTTGAGTCGAATGCAACCTATACAATGAGTTCAGACATCCTTAATGGAAAAATACATCTAGAAATTCCTAATATTATTGTTGCTATATCATGAAAATTCCTAAAGAATACACCATCAATTATATAGTGCATGCAATTAGTATATTAGATATACAATTACTTACTGAAGTACTCAATCTAACTCCTCGGAATGGTAAAGATAAAATTGACATTGCACATATTATTTTCCGTTATAAAATGAATGTAGAGACTGTATTTGATCTAAATGATACTTACTTTGAAGTTATTAATGAAAATAAAAATGAAGATGCTAGTTGTTCGAGTATTTATACATTTACTGCCAATACAAGTAGATTGAGTTTTACCCTTCAGATTCAACAAGATGATGAAGGAATGATAACTATAAAAGATCATATTTTGGAAAATAGTAACAAACCAGAAAAACACATTCTCTTTTTTGGCGAAGAGGAAGAAGCACCATTTTAAACAATAAAAAATAATTAGTGATCCGTATAGGAAAATATCCCGAAAAATAACTACTTTCACATCATACAATAAGTAAAACAATTCATACGTTTTATTGCCTAAATCCATAACATGAAAATTAAAAACCTACTATTTTGTATTTGCTTTTTCTTTGTTGCCAATACTAGTTTTGCCGACTCTCCACTTACCTCAACTGATTTTCACATGGGCTATATAGATATAGCTATTATTAAACAGGCAAGAAAATCAGATGGTATCATTACAGAAAAACAATTGCAATTTTTGACTAATTCAAAAAATCCTATTGCTATAAAATTGGCGCTGATTAATAGTCTAGGATGGGACACCAAAGGAAAATCCAATGCTCCAAAATATTTAGCCTATTTATTAAAAAAACAACCTCAACTTAATTACAAAAATTTCTACAACAAAGCCACGGCCGACCAATTGATTTGCTATGCCTACCTCAAAGCCATGGACGATTATTTTAATGTAAAGTCTGCGAGTGTGTTTGCTAGACAAGCTATGCGTAAAGCACCTACTGCCTACTCAATTCATTTAATTGGAACACTCATCCAAGTACAAGGGCTAAACCAAAATAATTGGTGTAGTGTATATACTAAAACGAATCAAGTTCGTACTAATAAAAAACTACAATTGGACATGAGGCTGATTAGCACAGCTGCTATTTTTAGTTATACTGATGGGTATAAAGAGTATTGCAAATAAATTCTAATTATTAATATTCTTTCCAAAGTTAAATGTATTCTTAATTCTAGGATAAAAGTATTTCTATAATATTATAATCATGAAAATCATTTTATTTTAAAACCTATGCACCAATATCGCACACCACAATTATACATTTGCAGAGTAATTAATAAAACAGATGTTTATGTCAGATATTTCAAGTAATTTGAATAATAAATTTTGGAACTCTTTAGAACAATTCAAAGATGTTAATGAAATAGGTAGTTTAAAAAACTATTTATTAACATTAGTGTTTCTGAAGTTTATTACGGAAGAAACAAAAAAGAATCAAAAATTTAAATTTAGTATCCCTACTGAATTAAACTTTGATACTTTAATTAAATTTTCGAATAATCAATATTTTGGCAACGAAATAAATAAGAAACTGAATCTTATAGCTGAGTTACATCCTAAACTTGATGGAGTAATTAATTTCAATGATTTTAATGACTTAATTGTTACAAGTGAAAGTAAAATAGATACTAAAGTACTTGATAACTTGATAGGATTAATAAACGTTTCAACTGAAAGTTTTGAAATTAATAATTATGTTGAAACTAAGTTTTGGGCTGAATTATTTGATTTTATAATTCTAAAGTTTTCTGAATTAAGCGGTAAGTCATTTACAGATATGATAACGCCAAATGAGGTTAATTTATTAATTTCAAAATTATTAGATTTCAAGGAGACCGAAGAAAACATATCGGTTTATGATCCTACATGTGGAATAGGTAATTCATTTATTTCAATTGCAAAAAACTATGAAAATCAAATCAGTTTTTTTGGGCAAGAGATCATTGAAGAATTAGTTGGAATAGCTAAAATGAATTTAATTATTCATGGAATTGAATCGTTTGAAATTTTAGATGGTGATGTTTTAAATTATCCGAAATTTTTAGAAAGCGAAAATCAATTGAAAAGATTTGATTATGTAGTTTCAAATCCTCCATTTAGTGTTAGAAATTGGAATAGAAATAATGATTTTGACAATTACAATCGATGGAACTCAAATACTGGGATTCCATCTAATAACAATGCAGATTTAGCTTTTGTATTACACGTTTTAGAATCCTTGAAAGTTGGTGGTAGAGCTATTGTAATTATGCCTCTTGGAGTTCTATTTAGAGGGGGCACAGAATTAAACATTAGAAAATATTTAATTCAAAGAGGTTTTTTAAAAGGAATTATTGGATTGCCAAGTAAACTTTACTTTGGGACTGGAATTCCTTCTTGCATGATGGTTTTAGAAAAGTGTGAAATTGATAGTAATAGTGGTGTTTTTCTTATTGATGCAAGTTCAGAGTTTGTAAATAATAATTTTACAAATAAATTAACATCTGAAGGAATTCATAAAATATCTAATATTTGGTCAAGTAAAACTGAGTTGTCTCAATTTTCAAGATTCGTATTTAAAAGTGAAATCATTGAAAATGATTATAATTTAAATATTCCAAGATACTTATCTAATATTGAAAATTTTCAAATTCCTGAAGGTTCAATATTAAAAGAATTGAATGATATATTAGTTTATATCAGAAGAATAAGACCTAATAATGACTTTGGTAAAATTATCAAAATTTCAGATTTAGTAGATAATCCATTTTTGTTCAATATTTCATTTGACAACCTTCAAATTATGGAGGTAAATAGAAATTTCTATAAGTTGACAGAACCTGCATTGTTGATATCAAAGCGATTTAACAAACTAAAACCTAGTTTTTGTAACGCTAGTGTTGATAATCCAGTTTTTATTTCTCCTGAAATTGAAGCGTTAAGCATTGCAGATTCTAGAATTGACTTGGCATATTTGATTTTACAATTAAATAGTGATTTTTTAATAAAACAAGCAGAATCATTTTCTGTTGGTGCTATAATGCCATCATTATCTAGACCAGATATTTTAAAATTAAAAATAATTGTTCCGGATTTAAATTCGCAAGAATCTAATATACGTCAAAAAGCATTAGTTGAAGGTGCTAAAATTCAATCTGACAAGAGTAAAATTGAAGCTTTTCAACTTCAAAACACAATAGATGCTTTACTTAAAGAGCGAATGAATGATTTTCAATGGAAATTACATGATCTTCGTAATGGTGAATTATTGAATTTAAAAGGTCAGGTTATTGCTTTGGAAATGTATGCAGATGCTAATCCTCAATTTTTCAATCATATTATAGATGAAGAAAGTAATTCAACTATAATTTCTTCAATTAAAGAGATATACAATAGTGTTCAAAAGTTGGCAGTAACTTTGTCAGAGTTATATGATACTTCGGACAATATTTCTGTTAAAGAAGATATTGACATCCTAGTTTTCCTGAATGATTTTTGCGAACAACAATTAGGAAATAATGGGAATTTATTTGAAATAGATTATACTTATATTGATAAAATCAAAAATGATTTTGATGTAGTTGATTTAGTTGTTTCAGCTAATAAAACCGACTTGAATAGAATTTTTAATAACGTTTTTGAAAACGCAATAAGACATGGTGGTTTTGAAGAATCTGATCAAATAAACAAAATTAAAATTGAGTTGTCATTAGATCCTAAAAAAGAGATTATTTCAATTGCAATATTAAATAATGGTAAGCCATCAAAAATAAGTGAATTAGATTACTTTGCAGATGGTGGTAAGGCAGGTTCCTCTTCTAATTCTGGTAAAGGTGGTCATATAATAAAAGTGCTTACAGAGCGAAATAATGGTAAAGTTTTTCAAAATAATTACACCCTAGAGGAAGCAAGTGGTTATACTTTTGAGGTGGGTGTTCAATTTAATTACAAATTGTTTTATGAGTTATAAAGTTTTATTAATAGATGATAAACATACTGATGCTTCATTAGAAGCAATCAAAAGAATGGCTAAAATGGCCAATATAGAATTGGTTGGAGAAAAATATCATGTGCAAGGGATGGAAATCTTGAAAAATGATTTAGGAATGGAATATCAAGCTGTAATTTTAGATGCAACGGGTTTCAAAAAATCTGATATTGAAGAGGGCAAAGAAACCAACTCAGGATTATACTACTCTCTTAAATTTTTAAATGAATTAAAGTCTGATAGAATAATTCCATGGTTTGTTTATACTGGAGCACCAAGAAATATTGATGATGAGAATTTTATAGAACAAATTTCGGAGTACCAAAGTGATATAAAATTTGGTAGTGCTGAATTGTGTTATTATACCAAAACAATTCATGAAAAAGAATTGTTGATTGATTTGAAAACAGAAGTTGATAAGCTAGAGCAAACAAAAATTGAATACCTTCACAAAAAGGTATTTAAAATTGCAAAAAATATAAATATTCCTAATGAAGAAATTAGTGTCTTGATTTCGATTATTAAATCTATTCAATCTAATGGTATTAATTTAGAACCGTCACTATATTTTACTCAAATTAGAAAATATGTTGAATATGTTTTTAGAGATGCAGCTAAATATTGCATTCTACATGAAAAATGTATAGATAAAGACGGCAAGGTGAATTTGACTGAATCCAGCTTGTTCTTAGCTGGAGAAAATACAAAATATTTAAAAGTTAAATGTGCAAAAACTCATTTTCCAAAAATTATTGCAGAAAACCTCAAAAATTTAATATTTGTTACTGGAGCAGCCTCTCACACTTCAGATGTTGATCCAGCAAAAAACATGGATTATCAAAGTTATCGGGAACAGATAAACACACCATATTTATTATATCAACTATTATTTACAATATGTGATTTGTTTGTTTGGTACGATAACTATACTCATAAAAACAGTGAAGAAAATAAAGGATTATGGATAAATCTAGAGGTTAACCAAAATACTTCCGATTGGATTGAAGGATATGTTACCAGAATTGCAGAAAATGGATGGGGTACTTTACAACCTAAGGATGGGACAAGTCCTTTGAGTATACAACCAATAATGGTAACAAATAATAAAATAAATGAAGGTGATAAACTAAAAATAAGATTTGAACTAAGTCTTGATGGAACTAAAAGACATATTAAAGAAATCATTAAAATTGATTAACCTATGCACCAAATCCGCATATAACCATTATATGTTTGCAGAGTTAAATAATAAAACCTAAATCTTATGGCAGACCAGACTTCTATAAAATGTCCAAAATGTGGTACTTCAATTGATGTAAATGATATTCTAAAACACCAATTAGAAGATAGTATCCGATTAGAATTTCAAGAAAAATCTAAAAAAGATGCAGATGAACTGTCTGCTGTAAAAGCACAATTAGATAAAGAAAAAGCTGAATTTGAAGCCAAGAAGAAACATGAAAATGAGCTTTTTATTGAACGATTGGAAAAAGAAACTAAAGCTGCTGAAAAAGAAATCACTTCTAAATTAAAAGCCAAACTTGAAGAAGAGAGTAAAGACCGTGTTGCCGAAATGGAGAAAGAGTTAGCTGAAAAATCTGCAAAGTTGCGAGACTTAAGTAAAATGGAGGGTGAAATTGCAAAACTACAACGCGAAAAATTAGAAATGAAAGATGCTATTGAAGCAGCAGCTCAAAAACAATTAAATGAGACACTTACTGTTGAGCGTGAAAAAATCCGTAAACAAGAAGATGATAAGAACGAATTAAAATTTGCGGCTTTACAAAAACAGCTAGAAGATCAAAAGAAGCATACTGAAGAAATGCAACGTAAACTAGAACAAGGCTCTATGCAGTTACAAGGAGAAGTGATGGAATTGGCTATTGAAGAATGGCTTGCTTCTCAATTTCCTTTAGATACTATCGATGAAATAAAAAAAGGAGCCAATGGAGCCGATTGTTTGCAAATTGTAAACACCAGAGAACTACAAAATTGTGGTTCTATATATTACGAAAGCAAACGCACCAAGGCATTTCAACCTGCTTGGATTGAAAAATTCAAGAACGATATTCGAGTAAAAAAAGCCAACTTGGGTGTTTTAGTTACTGAAGTATTGCCCAATGGTATGGACAGAATGGGAATGAAAGACGGTATATGGATTTGTACTTTTGAGGAATTTAAAGGATTAAGTGCCGTTTTGCGACAAACTTTAATTCAAGTTAGTCAAGCAGTACAATCACAGGAAAATAAAGGAGACAAAATGGCGATGCTATATGATTTCTTGACGAGCAATGAATTTCATTTGCAAATGGAAGGTATAGTAGAAGGATTTACACAAATGCAAACCGACCTCAACTCCGAAAAAAGAAGCATGCAGCGAATTTGGAGCCAGCGAGAAAAACAAATCGATAAGGTAATTGCAAATGCGATAAATATGTACGGTTCCATTCGAGGAATTGCTGGCAATGCAGTACAAACCATAAAAGCATTAGAACTAGATAACGAAATTAATTTAATAGAAGAATAAATCATGATAACAGGCGAATTAAAATCTCAAATAGACAAAATCTGGAACGACTTCTGGACAGGTGGAATATCTAATCCCTTGACTGTAATCGAGCAGTTTACTTATCTTATCTTCTTAAAACAATTAGACGATAAGCAAATCCTTATTGAAAAAGAAATCACGCTTTTAGGTAGCACCACCAAAAAGCCTATTTATACAGATAGCCAAAAAGAGTTGCGTTGGAGTTACTTCAAGGACAAAGACCCAGAAGTGATGTTTGATTTGTTCCGTAAACCACAACGTCATTTGAACGACTTAACCGTGTTTGATTTTATGAAAACATTAGGTGCAGATGGTGGTAAATTCACTGAGTACATCAAAGGGGCAACTTTTATGATTGACACGCCTAAGTTGTTAGATAAAGTGGTGCAACAGATTGACAAATTGCCGTTGAGCAATCGCGATACTAAAGGTGATTTATACGAATACATGTTGGGTAAAATTGCAGAAGCAGGAACCAACGGACAATTCCGTACGCCAAGACACATCATTCGTATGATGGTAGAACTTACCCAACCCAAAGCTGACGATACCATATGTGACCCTTCGCTGGGAACGGCTGGTTTCTTAGTAGCGGCTGGACAATACTTTCACGACAAGGAAAACGATTTGTTTTTAGACAAAAACTTCCGTGAGCATTACAATACGCAAATGTTTAACGGACTAGAAATAGACCCTTCCATGATGCGTATTGCCTCTATGAACCTGCAATTGCACGGAATAGAATCTCCGCAATTAGTGGGCGGTTCTGCCTTGGCGGAAAGCAACACCATTAACGGAAAATATTCGTTAGTACTAGCCAATCCTCCTTTTAAAGGAGCTTTGGATTATGATGAGGTAGAAAGTGGTTTGTTGCAAATTACTAAAACCAAGAAAACCGAATTACTGTTTTTGTCCTTGATTTTACGTATGCTAAAATTAGGCGGAAGAGCTGCTGTAATTGTACCCGATGGTGTATTATTTGGAAGCTCTGGTGCGCACAAAAACATCCGTAAAGAATTGGTAGAAAACCAACAATTACAAGGCGTAATTTCGTTACCAAGTGGTGTGTTTAAACCGTATGCAGGAGTAAGTACCGCTATACTACTCTTCACCAAAACCAATTCAGGTGGTACAGATAATGTTTGGTTCTACGACATGCAAGCCGATGGTTTCAGCTTAGACGACAAACGTAATGCCTTAATTAGTGAAGAGCAATTAGAAGCTGTTTTCAACACTCCTGAACAAGCTGTTAGTGAAGTCGCTGGTAAATGTGACATCCCGTTTATACTCAACGATTGGAAAGTCATTGCGAGCGAAGCGAAGCAATCTGTAAATAACTTTATAGATCGTACCCAAAAATCCTTTTTAGTTGCTAAAGCGGATATTGTAGCTAATGACTATGACCTTAGCATTAACCGTTACAAAGAAGTAGTATATGAAGAAGTAGTGTACGATAAACCAAGCGTGTTAATACAAGACATTAAAGCTTTGCAGGCTGAAAATGCCAAAAAATTGTTGGATTTAGAAAAAATGTTAGGATGATGACCTCGACTGGATTCAAACCAGCAACCTTACAAAAAAGTAATTACGCAAGGAAATATGGGTATACCCATATGAAGTGAGTACTCTGAAATTCAAAGAAAAAAACTTAATATTCCAAATATAGAAAATATAGTATTTATGCAAAAAGTGAAATTAAAAAGTATATTCAATTTCCAAAAGAAATCAAAAATTAAAGCAGGTGATGGTTTTAAATTGGGTGAAGCCCAATATCCATTTTACACCTCAAGTAATATTTTAACTAAATCAATAGATGAGTATTTGTTCGAAGATGAAAGCTTGATTTTTGGTACTGGAGGATTAGCTAGTATTCATTTTTGTAACGATAGGTTTGCTGTTTCTACCGATTGCTTTGTTACACAACCAAAAGATAAAAAGCAAGTTTTTTCAAAATTTGTATATTATTATTTGAGTGGTAATATGAACATTTTAGAAAGCGGTTTTAAAGGTGCAGGATTGAAACATATTTCTAAAGATTATATAGAAAATATTGAAATCCCCCTACCACACTACACTACCCAACAAAAAATAGCCGCTATTTTAGACCAAGCCGATGCCATAATACAAAACAACCGTAACATCGTGCAAAAATACGATGCACTAACACAAAGCTTGTTTTGGGATATGTTTGGCGATCCTGTGAAGAATGAGAAGGGATGGGAAAAAGTTTCATTAAAACATTTTATTAATAAATTAAATACTGGTGTAAGTGTAAATTCTGATGATAATTTAAAAAGTGAATATTTTATCCTTAAAACAAGTTGTGTTTACACAGGGATTTTTAATCCAGAACAAGTAAAATCAATAAGAAAAGATGAGATTCAAAGAGCAAAATTAAATCCAAAGAAAGATTCTATAATTATAAGTAGAATGAATACATCTGAACTTGTTGGTAAGTCGGCATATATTTATAATGATTTTCCAAATGTATTTTTACCTGATAGATTATGGCAAACTGAAAAAACTGATATAATACATTCTGTCTTGTGGTTATCTTATAATATTGGTCATTGCAGTTTTATGAATGAAATTACTAAAATATCATCAGGAACGAGTGGAAGTATGAAAAACATATCAAAAATATCATTTCTTGAACTTAAATCAATAAATCCACCCTTTTACCTCCAAAATCAATTCGCGGAGCGTGTGCAAGCCATAGAAGCTCAAAAACAACAAGCCCAGTTTGAGTTGGCTAAAAGTGAGGCGTTGTTTAATAGTTTGTTGCAAGGGGCTTTTAAGGGGGAGTTGAGTTAAAAGTTGAATTATGAATAAAGAAAGTTTACTAAAAGAAATAGCTACCAATGGGTACAATGTTGGTTTTGGTGCAAAGAAAAACTTTGCTTCTTATGACATTCTAATAAAATTACCTAGTTGGGTTGGATTTATATCTCTATCAATAGGTATTTTACAACTGGGCTATGACAGTTTAGGAGGTAATAAAGAACTTTCTGCTTTCTTAATTATTATTTCTGTAGCCATTATGTATTTAAACTGCTTTAATGCTAAAATTGATGACTTTAATGAAGAGGGAATTAGACTCACAAAACTCTTTAATTCACTGCGTTTGTTATACTTTAAAGTCAAAGATTATAATACAGAAGATTGTAATACAGAAAGTATTGAATTAAGTAAAATTCTCGATGAATACTATTCAAAATCTATTACAAAACAAGTCTTCATGAGTCAATGGTATGCGCATTATAAGTTTTTTTATGAAATGCAGATTGATTGGGTCGACGAACAGCTCAAATTTAAATTTATAAAAGATAAAGTACCAGCTTCAATAAAAATAATTCTAAGTATAAGCACAATAGTAATTTCAATATACGCCATATATGAATACATCTGATACATTTAAAGAATTTTTGAGCAATCTTGTAATTCCTAATAAAGAAGAAATTTCAGGAAAATATAAATCAATTACTAAAGCATTAAATAAAGATTTTTGGAAAAGTGAATCTGAAACTGACAATTCACTTCAAGTGGGTAGTTACGGACGAAAAACAGCTATAAAAGCGGTTAGTGATTTAGACATGATTTTTGAAATATCAAAAGAAGATTTTGACAAATATGATGGTCATGAAACAAATGGTCAGTCGGCATTATTACAAGATGTAAAAAAATCAATTAAAACAACATATTCAACAACAGATGTTAGAGGTGATGGCCAAGTAGTTGTAGTAGAATTTACTAATTATAAAGTTGAAGTTTGTCCAGCTTATCCTCAAGAGGATGGTTCATATAAATATCCTGATTCAAAAAATGGGGGTTCTTGGAAAAAAACAAATCCAAAACCTGAAATAAATGACATAAATGATTTTGATAAAACCACCAATCAAAACCTGAAAAATTTATCTAAAATGACCCGTGCCTGGAAGAACAAATGCGGTGTAAAAATTGGAGGTTTGTTAATAGACACATTATGTTACGAATTTCTACAAAAAAATGAAAATCATTGGGAAACTAATTATTCAGGGTATGATTTATTAGTTAGAGATTATTTTGAGTTTTTAAAAGATTACGATAAAGATAGAAAAGAATGGAATGCACCAGGAAGCAAACAAGTGGTGTACAAAAAAGGGTCTAATTTTATTTCTAAAGCTAAGAAAGCCCATGGAAATATTTTAGAAGCCATAGAAAAAAAGGAAAACGATTCGGTTTATTCGATTTGGAAAAGGGTTTTTGGCTACCCATTCCCTTATCCAAGAGCAATCAAAGAAGCTTCTATCAATTACACAATTCAAGAACAATATATTGAAGAAATGTATCCTGTGGATATAACAAATTCGTTGTCAATAAATTGTGAAGTAGTTCAAAAAGGCTATAGAATTGGACTTCTAAGAGAAATGTTGGATAAATTAAAGGTTAACAAAAAACTTTATTTTTTCATTCAACACACCGATGTTGAAAAACCATATGAGGTAAAATGGAAAATCAAAAATGAAGGCCAAATTGCTAAAAATAAAAATATGCTTAGGGGTCAAATTATTGATGATAATGGTTCTGAAAAAAGAAAAGAAGATACCAATTTTGAAGGAGCTCATTATGTTGAATGTTTTATAATAAAAAATAATGTTTGTGTGGCTAGGGATAGAATTGACGTTCCTATTTCAGAGCATTAGATATATCAACATTAAACAATGAAATAAAGTAAAAATGTTGATAAAAATGTTGATATCGGCCCAGTTGGAGTTGGCAAAAAGTGAGGCGTTGTTTAATTGTTTATTGCAAAGAGCATTTAAGGGGGCGTTACTATAAATTTAAAAAGAATGAATAAATTATACAGTCCAGAAAGCATAATAGATTTTGGAAATCACAAAGGTGATCGAATGTTTATGATATATAGATATCAAATTACTTATCTAGAATGGATAATCCGAAAAACAGACATTTGTTTTAAGGACTTAACGACCTTTTATAAATATGGCAAAATAAAGAAAATCAATCCCACTATTTCTGAACATAAAAAAAGTCTTATTAGCAAAGAAATGCTCAATAATCCATTTGTTGATGATCATAATAGAATTAAAATGATGACAATTCAAAATCTAAGTAATCTAATTGAAAATAGACACTTGACTAAAGAAGATTTTATAGATAATGATTATCATTTTTCAAAAGAACTTTACATGTTAAATGCCGAAAAATATAAAAATTCAATGGAAAGTTTGAGAAAAACAATTGCTGAAAACAAGTACAGCCATAATTTTTTTTATGAAGATTAAATAATTAGTATACATTCAAAGATAGACCTTAAATCTTTATTCGATTTTACAAAATTTCCAACAAAAATATTTTTAAAATTTCAATTATGAATTTCAAAGAATTTTACTCTACTAATATTGCCAAAATTGTTTTAGAGGAATCTAAAAATAATTCAAATCAAATTTATATTTTACAAGGTCAAAATGAAATGTTTGATTTAGGTAAGCTAGACTACGATTCAATAGTTGATGTTTCAACAATTTATAATAATGGAAATGAAGAAATATTTAGTAAAACATGGTTTACTAGTGTATTTCTAGAATTAAATAAAGTCAAACCATATCATATTATTTCATTTCAACAGTTTTCCTACTTAATTCACTACATTGATTTTGATTTTTTTAAAGACCGTTTTGTTCTTGTTAAAGACAATATCAGACAGGTTTTTCCAATTAAATTTGATGAATACACAGAAACTGAAACCAATGAAAACATAGAAGAACGCTCAGAAAAATTGCCAATTTATCAATCTGAACAGTTTAAGTCCAATGATAATTATTTTTACGTTTTAAAAAATTTCAATGATGAAATTAAAACATTCAATATATTCAATGAAGAATTAAAACTTAATATCGATAATAAACAAGATTGCGAAATCGTTGATATTCATTCAGGTGACTATGCTATTGATATTTTTATCAATGAGGTAATTTTAAATAACAATTTAAACAAACAGTTTTCGGTTAAGTTATTTTCAAAAAAACCAATTTCTGAATTTACCAGTACTACATTAAATAAAGTAAATGCACTATTATCAAACTTTAAAGGGATTATTTCTTTAACTGAAGATACAAATACATTTGATGACTATAAAGTTTCTGATGAAACTCTTACTCTATTAAAAACCTTTTGGAGTGATGAGGCCAATTTTAGAAATTTAACTATTTATAAAAATCCAGAGTTAAACAACGAGACTATAGAAATTTCTCAGGGGTTAATTGTTGACACATTAATTAAAGAGTATAAAAAATCTAAAAATGGATTAATTCCTAAAGATTTGTTTTTAACTGCTCCAACGGGAGCAGGTAAATCTTTACTTTTCCAAATACCCTCATTTTACATCTCTAACAACAAGGATGTTACTATTGTAGTTTCGCCTTTGATCGCATTGATGGAAGACCAAGTACAAGCAATTAAAAAGGATAGAAATTTTGAAAAAGTAGCCTATCTAAATAGTAACTTAAGTTTAATTGATAGAGAAAAAATTATTGAAAGTTGCAAGATCGGTGAAATTGATATCCTTTACCTATCTCCAGAACTTTTGATGTCGTATGATATTAGACATTTTATCGGGGAAAGAAATCTTGGTTTAATGGTTATAGATGAGGCGCATTTAATTACTACCTGGGGAAGAGACTTTAGAGTTGACTACTGGTTTTTGGGAAATCACATTCGAAAAATTAGAAAGTATAATAACATGAACTTTCCAATGATTGCAGTAACTGCAACAGCAATTTACGGAGGAGAGAATGATATGGTATTTGATAGTATCGATAGCTTAAACATGAATGACCCGTACATTTTTATTGGGCAAGCAAGAAGAAATGATATCACATTTGTAATTAATAATTATGAAAAATTCACTGATAATTACAAAAAAAATAAATTATATCAAACAGTAGATTTTATCAAAAAGGCTAGCGAACTAGAGATCAAAACATTAGTTTATGCACCCTATACAAAACATGTAAAGCAAATAAATACTGTTTTGAGTGGTGATGATGCAAAAATGGCAGTTGGTTATTATGGTGCGATGGAAAAAGATTTAAAAAGATTTTCATTTGACCTTTTTAAAACAGGAGAACGAAAAGTCATGGTCTCTACAAAAGCATTTGGTATGGGAGTTGACATCTCAGATATACAATTAGTATATCACCATGCCCCATCAGGTTTATTACCTGATTATATTCAAGAAATTGGTAGAGCAGCAAGAAGAAATGATATAGAGGGCTATGCCGCTTTAAATTATTCTAGTCGGGATCAATCCTATTCAAAAGCACTTCATGGTATGTCAGCTATAAGACAATACCAATTAAAAGAAGTATTGAAAAAAATTGTTAGTACTTATTATAAAAATAATAAAAGTAGAAATCTCTTATTATCAATTGATGATTTCGGATACATATTTGAAAATGCTCAAAGTCTAGACCAAAAAGTTCTTACATCACTTATGATGTTAGAAAAAGATTATTTGGCTAAAAATAGATTTAATGTACTAATTGCAAGGCCTAAAAAATTATTTGTTGATGTTTTTGCAAAAATTAAAAACGAAGATTTAATTAAACTTCAAAACAATTTTCCTAGCTGTTCAAAAACTATAAAAAAGTTAAATAATGGTTTTTGTATTATTGAATTGAATTTGGATAAAATTTGGAAACTAAAATTTAATTTTATGAGTTTTCCATTTTTAAAAAGTCTCTATTTTAAAGGAGAACTGTTTAAAGGATATAATTTTGAAGTGATTCCACAGCTAAAAATTTCCTATGAAAATAGTAAAGAAATTAAAATTATTTATAATGAATTGAATAATTTATTTGAGAAAATTAAACAGATATTTTCAAGTATAGCATCACGGTTTTTTACTCCAGAAGAATTCAAAAAGGAATTAAATTTTCATTTAAATGATGATTTAAAAGCTGAAAAAACAACCAACTTTATCCTTTCAACTTACTCTGGAAAATTATTGGATAATAATCAGATTGAGCCTAATTCCTTTTTGCAACATAAAAGACTTTTTACGCAGGATAAATACAAAGTTTTTAGTAAACAATACATTCATACTTTTAGTTCAATATTGAAAAAATTTAATGAAATTTTTAATAATGATGATGTAAATGAATGTTTTGTAACTAACAAAGAATCATCAACTGTAAACTATGTTCGTTTAGGTTATTTCTTAGATTTACTTGATTTGGGTACATTTGAAATTAAAGGCGGGGAAAATGCAATGATTTTTCTACGTATCAATGACCCTTCACGTATCGAATTTGATTCTAAAAACAAAAATTACAACAACACTCTATTGAATAAAACTTTAGACAGATACCATATAAGCAATCAAATTTTTGACCATTTCTTTTTGAGAAGTTTCTCAAATGCTGAAAGATGGGATTTTGTAGAAGATTATTTTTTAGGTGAAAATGTTGATAATCTTCTCTCAAAATTTAATGGTGGTGATGAAAATAAAATTGAAATCATCAAATTTTTAAAAAAGAATAATCCTAAAATTAATAAAGCAAAAAAGAAAATATTAAGTGAAATATATTTTGAACCAAATCCAAATAAAATATACAATCAATTTGATAATTTGACTCTTGAAAAAAACGATGTGAAGATTACCTCCCAAATTTTTGATTGGATAAATCAAGATCCGATTTTACTCGACCAAACTATAATTGAATTGAAATTAAGAGTTGATAAAAAAGTGTATTCAATTTTAGAATCAAAGATTAAAACATTACATCAAGAATATTATAAAAAAAAGATTGGTCTTAATATTTTAATTGATTTTAAATGTTATAAAGAAAAAGTATTAGCATCAATTCCATTCAAAGAAAAACCTGTGGATTTTTACAATTGGTGGCGTAAAAATCAGGACGAAGTATATTTATCTTATGGAAATAAAATTAATTTATTCAATAAGGTACATTCAATTAATCCCAACGCATTACTTGAGAAAGATAAAAATATTTTATTAAAAAGATAAACGATTAAAACATTTATGTTTGTTTGATATGAAGCGACTTTTCGATTTTTGAACAAAATTATAATCAAAAGTAATACATTATGCCATTCGATACCACATCCTATTCCGAACCTTTTTGGGCACAAAGTGCAGACTTTGTTAGAGGTCGTGACCCTTTAGGAATCCAAAATAGTTCAATCTCTGTATATTCGCTTTTACTACCAGGAATGACTAATCTAACCTTGCGTTTGCGGTATTACGGTTTTTATTTATGGCTTTTAGATGAATATCTTAAATTACCAGAGACTAATGATTTTAGAAAAAGTGTTAGAGGTCAATACAATTTTATAAGGAGAGCCGAGTTACTATTATCTTACCTCATGGTCAATAAATTCCCAAATGAACAAAGTGTTGTCGGGAGTGATTTTGCCAATAGAAACTTATCTCAATTAGCCATTCAATCCTTCTATGACTTAGCTCTTGGTGCTGATAAACTTCCCACAACTAGTAAAGGCAATGTGTATTGGGATTATACTTCTGGAGCATTCGGTCAGTATTATGTTGGTTCGCTAATGGCATTGCAATTAGTAGAATCCAAAACCGAAGGTTACTTTGGGCGAACTGAAAAGGGAGTACAACTTGCTAATGCCTATCGAGAATCAATAACGAACAATGAAGCTAAAACTTTGTTTCTAAAAAGGATCATCGAGGGTAAACTTTATGAGAATGATATTGAAGAATTAATTGATTTTTCTTTAAATAAAGACATTGATAACTCGCCAGAAGAAAATTTTTATTTGGAAATGCTATTAAACAATGATGGCGAGAAAAATAAAAAAACAACAGGAGAATTATCGCAACAACGTAAAGAAACTGTAATTCTATTTTTGAAGTTTTTGTCCGAAAATAAAGATCCTAATTCTTGGAAAAATTTACCCGTTGCACTTTATTCTGCTTACCAGAATAATCGAAATAATACCGCCAATGAAGCACAATTAGGCTGGTATTACTACTATCTAAACGAACTGGTTCATTTCAGTCTGGAAGCTATTTTTTGGGGAATGCTTTCGGAAATGGAACACAAGTCAAGAACTATTCAAAATTTTATTGATCATATAGCGCAATCAATAACCCAAAATGAACTTAAAAACTTGACTGTTGCTGAGGTAATTTCGAAAAAAATCAATTTTGAAGAAGAAACACAAAAACACATTGATAACATCAATACCGATGTGAAAAATCAAGATTCCATATCTTGCCTAACGCAAGGACTATTTTTATTACTCAAGTTGTTCAATGATTCAAAACAAGATATCGAAAGATTAGAACAATATGCATCAGATTACACTTTATTTGATAAAAATGGTAATGCATTAGAAGTTTTTAAAAAATACATTACTGTTAATAGCTCAATACAGTTTTCTGATTTTGTAAAAAACATGGTTAGAAGTATCCTTAATGAACATACGGCAATAGCCTATCGTAAAATGGGAAATGGCGAAAAAAATCTCCTTAAATTTATTATAGAAGATAATTATTTAGTTCATATAGAAACTATGAAACCCAACTTCACTAGTCCTAGATTGAGAACACTTTATAATTTTTCAATTGATTTAGGATTAATTTCTAAAGAAGGATCATTGAGTACCAAGGCTAATCAACTAATATCTCAAAACTAATGATAGAAAAGAAGTTGTTTTATGAAATAAATAAAAAGGCTGATTTTCATTCTGCAGTGATGACTACCTTTTCATTTGATTTTCATCATTTTGAAACTCAAGTGCTCAAACAGTTAAAACAAAAAGGAATTACTAACGTCTGCCTATTTGCTGATGAAACAATGTTAGATGAAAGTATTGGATTTGCTACAGGAAATTTAAAAAGCATTAATTCTACTTATAGCATTAACAGCATTGCATCAAAAGGTGTTTTTCACCCTAAACTTTCCTTATTTGTCGGAGAAAAAGAAGTGATGCTTTTGCAAGGTTCAGGCAATATTACCTCAGGAGGGCATGGTAAAAACCATGAACTCTTTTCCGTTTTATATGCTACAGAGGACGACACCACACAATTACCGTTACTAATTGAGGCTTGGGAATATATTAAAACATTAACTAAAGATGTAAAAGGATTGTCATCTGACAAGTTGAATTGGATAGAAAATAATGCTCCATTATTAACAAAGCCAAGAAATGAAAAACATAGTTTTCATAAATTAACAGATGATTTTGAAATTGCTCTCGTCTATAATGAAAATAATGGGATACTGAGTCAAATTAAAAATCTTATACCGAAAGAAAAAGTAAAACGGATAAAAGTAATAAGTCCTTTTTATGATGAAAATGGCGCTTTATTAGTAGCGCTTTCAAATCACTTCAACGCATGTAGGATCGACGCTTATTTGCAAGAAAACAAAGGTATTCATCCTTATAAAATTGAACAACAAAATAACATCAACTTTTATTCTTGGGATGGAACAGAGCGAGCCGGAATCACTTTTAAAAAATATGATCGAAAACTACATGCTAAACTATTTATTATTGAAACTGATGAATGGAATTATTGTTTAATAGGGAGTGCAAATGCAACTATTAAAGCTTTTGGCGGTGATAATTATAGTGGTGCCAATGATGAATTTTCAGTTTTATACAAATACAGAAACAGAAATCTTGAGGAAGAATTGGGGGTAATTGGTAAGTCCCAAAAACTTACACCAACAAAACCAGTTGAAACAGAAAATATAGAGACTCAAGAAACAGCATCAACAAGACTACCAAAAATAAAAATAGTCGGCGCTGATAAAGACGGTAATACAATTACCCTTTATTTACAGAACTTCAATCAGTATGAAAAAATTAAAAGTAAATTTTATGATTATTGGGGTACATTAATTGAAGAAAAAAATTATATCGACCCTGCTGAAAAGACAAAATTAGAATTATCCAAAACTACCATTCCTAACGCAGTTGCATTTATTCAACTTTTCAATGAATCAGATTTTCCAATTTCTAATAAACATTTATTGAATAATGTTTCTGATTTATGGAATACTAATCCATCTCCCGAAAACAGAAGGATAATGCGATTAACAAGTATGATTGAGTCTGGTGAGTCAAAATTATTTGACGTTATGGAATACTTTAATACGCTACACAATTCACGACTATCAGAAATTCAAACTTCAGGAGGTCATTCTAAAAATTCTGTCACTGAAACTAAATTGGCTAAAAATATAGATAAAGTATTTACTTATGAAGAAGCCGTAACATTAGACTCTAATAACCAAATTCACCAAAATATATTAAAGCAACATCATGCAATTAAAATATGGGATTCTTTTGAAAAATTTACTAAAGAACTCAAACAAGAAGTTGAAGAAGGAGACATGGATGATGAAGAAGAAGGTAATGCAACTTCAAGTAGAGATAGAAAAGATGTTTCTAAAACAAAGAATGCCGAAACAGTTTCTCAAACAGTTTTAGAAAAAAGAAGAGATGTACTATTTAAATTTTTAAGTAACTATCATAAGGCATTATTTCTAGTAGAAAAATTAGAAGGAAAAAAAATTGGTCTGGTAGATTTAGCAATGCTTCTAATTGTTATGAAGCAATTACAAGATGTTACGCATCGAAAATTTATTCTAAAAAATGAGATTACAAATGTAAATACCTCTAATTTTATTTTCGAAGTAAATGGAAATTTGTCAGAGGTTAAAAGTTTTTCAGGTGCAATTTTAAATTTATTAGGAGAGTTTATAACTATTGGATACAAATCAGAATGGGAACAGCCTAAAGACGAATACACCCATAAAAAACTTGAACATTATAAAAACATCACTTGTGTTACAACATTGTTTTCAATAGCAATAATTAAAAATAGCTATGCAACAGATTTACGTTTTAACGATTGGTTTGACGTTACAGCTTATAATATTTTAAATATTTTTGGAAAGCCAGCTGATGGTTTTGAAAGTATCATTGAAAATTTAATTGATGAATCTCATATTGAAAATTTATCAAACACAACAATAAATACAAGTTTAAAGGATTGGATTGAAATTTTTGAAAAGAAGCAATACCCAATCAACTATTTTGAAAATGATGCAACAGGTATTTGTCTCGTTAGGAAATTTATACCACAAGATTCACCAAAATTTTTGAAGTTGTCAAGACCCGGTTTTGTTTATGATGTTCAAGAACATGATTTTGTTTCACAAGATCTATTTAATATAGAAACTTCTACATGGATAAAATCGAAAAACAGTCTAAAAAAATAATTTATTATAGTTAGTAAACCTTTCAAAGCATGGCTATTCTCTATCCCAATTTAGAAACAATAATAAATGGTAAAGTAAAACCTGAACCTGGAGAGCTTCATCTATTAAAATATCTTATAAATAATTTAGACGACACGTTTGAAGTGTTTTTTAATCCGATGCTAAATGGTGATCGTCCCGATGTAGTGATTTTAAGAAAAGGATTTGGGGTATTGATTATAGAAGTAAAAGACTATCAATTAAATAGCTATGAATTAGACAAAAGAAAAAATTGGATTGTTAAATACAATAATGCAAAAATAAAATCTCCAATAAGTCAAGCTTTAAAGTACAAGGAAAATCTATTCAACCTTCACATCCCACAACTTTTAGAAAAAAAAATCATTAATTTCAGATTTTTGAATGTTGTTTCATGTGCAATTTACTTTCACAATGCAAATCATAAAGAAATTAAAAATTTTCTCGTTACTCCATACGAACATGATCTTAAATACCAAAAATTTCTAAAATACAATATCAATTTTATTGGTAGAGATAATTTAAATGAATTTGATTTTGATTTATTCTTAAGAACAATAAAATTAAAAGCCAATAACACTCAAGCATTATTTTCGGATGAATTGTACACCAGTTTCAAAAGATTTCTAAGCCCCCCTATTCACTTAATTGAAAATGGAAAAAGCATACCTTACAGCCGAAGACAAATTGAAATCATTCACAGTCAAAATAGAGAACAAAGAATTAAAGGTGTTGTAGGTTCAGGTAAAACAACAATTTTAGCAGCGAGAGCTGTACAGGCTTACAAAAAAAGTAAGGGGAAAATTTTAATATTAACCTATAACATAACTTTAAAAAACTATATACACGATAAAATAAATGAAGTTCGGGAGGAATTTCCTTGGGGTAACTTTATAATCTTAAACTATCATACTTTCATTAACAATGAATTAAATAATTTAGGGATTGATGTAACAGTTCCTGAAGATTTTAATACACTTAGTGTCGAACAAAAAGAACAGTATTTTGAGAACACCTATTATTCAAATAAACAATTATTTCAAGAAAACAGGAGTTCTATTGCACCTTACGATGCTATTTTTATAGATGAGATTCAAGATTATAAAAGACCTTGGATGGAAATTATCAAGGAGTGTTTTCTTAGTAACGAAGGTGAATATGTCCTTTTTGGGGATGTAAAACAAAATATTTATAACAATCAAACCGAAGGTAAAGATGTTGCTACTAATGTAAAAGGTGTTATTAGTTTACAAAGTTGTTATCGATCTGATTATAAAATAAAAGATCTAGCAATAAAATTTCAAGAACAAATTTTTAAAGACAAATATGAAATTGATGATTTCAATAAGAACAATAACACTTTTGAAATTCAATTTGAAAATAAACTTCAAGGGCATGTAAATTACATTTACTTACAAAACACAGATAATGTATCAAGCCTTTATACCATTATTCACGAAAATATTTTAAATAAAAATTTGATTCCTAATGACATTACTATTCTAAGTCATTCAATAGCGTTATTAAAAAAGTTTGATGCGTATTACAGATATTCCTGCAATGAAAAAACAAATACCATGTTTGAAACATCCGAAATGATAAATACGATGTTATTAAACAAGATTAAAACATTAAACAGCAACACTTTACCAACTTGGATAACCAAAATGATTCATTTAATTAAAAGAGAAAATGATTATGATACGACTAAAGCTTTTGCAGAGATCGGAATATTGCTTACCATTTTCGATCTTACTTTATATTATCCAAATAGGTTTGATGCCATTCTAAAATGGTATTGTAACAAATTTAAAACTTCATTGATTGATTTAAAAAAATTGTTGGATAATGAAAAAGAGGCATACAATAAATTCAAAAGTGATTTAAATGTTATTACCAATGGTGATACTATAAAAAATCTTAGAAATAATAAAAAATTGCACTTTTATATGAATAGCGGTACTGTGAAATTATCAACAATTCATAGTTTTAAAGGATGGGAAAGCGAAACAGTTTTTTTAATAATAGAAAAAAATCATTCCAATGTTGAGACTACCTTTGATGAAATTTTATATACTGGTTTGACAAGAAGCCGTAAAAATTTAATACTAATAAATTTTGGAAATGAGGTTTATGATTTAAAATTGAAAGAAATAGTTAATTCAACTAACAACAATAGTTAAAACGAGTATTTTATTTGTAAAAAATTTACTATTTTAGTACCTCCTGAATCATTAAACTATGCAAACTAACTTTCAATTTCTTCAAACAGAATTCCAATCTATTTACAATGAAATAATAGAGGCCGAAAAACATACGTTTACTGCACCTCGATATGCAGCGTTGTTGTGTAGAAGCACGCTTGAGAAAGCTATTTTTTGGTTGTATCAAAATGATGAAGATTTGGAATTGCCCTACGATACTAAATTAGGTGCCTTATTGCATAATGATAGTTTTAAAGCCATACTTAAGCCTATTATGCTAATGGAACTTGATATTGTGCGTTTGTATGGTAATAATGCGGCGCATGGAAAAAACATAAAAGCATTAGAAGCTTTACAAGCATTAAAGAACAGCTTTCGCTTTCTGTCATGGTTAAGTAGGTATTACAGCATTACTAATCCTGAAATTGCTGATTTCGATGAGCGTCATATTCCCTATGGAGATGTCGCTGACAAAACCAAAAAAGAACTGCAAGTACTCACAGAGCAGTTTGAAAAAGAACGCGAACAAGCTAATAGATCCGCTAAAAAACAAGAATTATTAGCTGAAGAAAATGAAAAACTAAAGCAACAGCTTCAAGAACAATTACAAATAATTTCGAATAGAAAAGAAGCGCGTAACTCTACTTATGCAAATACTCCTATCGTTCCAGAGCTTACTTCAGAACACGAAACTCGAAAGGTTTTAATTGATTTGTTTTTAAAAGAAGCGGGTTGGGACAACTTACGTGATGGGATTGAAATTGAATTTGAAGTTCAAGGAATGCCTTTAAGCACTAATAGAACCGGAGTTGGTTATGTGGATTATGTATTGTGGGATGATGATGGAAAACCGCTAGCAGTGGTAGAAGCAAAAAGCACCTTACATGATGCTAAAAAAGGAAAACATCAAGCCTGTTTATATGCTGATTGTTTAGAACAAAAAACAGGACAACGCCCTGTTATTTTTTATACTAATGGTTATGAAACTTTTTTATGGGATGACACTTTTTATCCTGAAAGACAAGTGCAAGGTTTTTATACCAAAGAAGAATTACAGCTACTTATAAAAAGGCGCTATGATCGCTTAGATATTAGAAATTTTCAGGTCAATACTAATATAGCTGGTCGTGCTTATCAACTAGAAGCGATTAAACGTGTTGCGGAAACTTTAGCAACAACAAAAGACACCAAACTAAAAGGTAGAAACAGAAAAGCCTTATTAGTGATGGCAACAGGAAGTGGAAAAACTAGAACTGCTGCTGCAATGGTTGAAATGTTTACTAAATGTAATTGGGCTAAAAGAGTCTTATTTTTAGCAGATAGAAATGCATTAGTCAACCAAGCAAAAAATGCTTTCAAAGAGCATTTACCACATTTAAGTACTATCGATTTAACTAAAGAAAAGGAAGATAACAATACAAGATTAGTGTTTTCTACCTATCCTTCAATTATGAATAAAATCGATAATCTTAAAACTGAGGAGGAACGATTTTATGGTATAGGACACTTTGATGTTATTATTATCGATGAAGCCCACCGTTCGGTATATCAAAAGTATCAAGCCATTTTTGAATATTTTGATGCTATTTTAATTGGATTAACAGCCACTCCAAAAAAAGAAATTGATAGAAACACTTATCATTTATTTCAAATTGAAGACGATAATCCAACTTTTTCATATGAATTAAATGAAGCTGTAAATTCTAAATTTTTAGTTCCACCAAAAGCATTTACAGTCCCTTTAAAATTTCCAAGGAAAGGTGTCAAATATTCTGAATTAAATGATCGTGACAAACTACGTTTTGAGGAATTGTTCGGTATTTCTGGTGATGATTCAGACACGGGAATTCCAGAAATTACCAAAAGTAAGATAAACACCTTTTTATTCAATGAGGATACAGTAGATAAAGTACTCGATTACTTAATGAATAACGGTTTAAAAATTGAAGGAGGTGATAAATTAGGTAAGACTATTATTTTTGCTAAAAATCATAAACATGCCCTTTTTATTGAAGATCGCTTTAATAAAAACTATCCTGAATTTGGTGGTGCTTTTTTAAGGGTAATTGATAATTACGAAGATAAATCACAAGATTTGTTGGAACGTTTCTGTTTTGATAAAGGAGATGAAAAAGAACCTCAAATTGCGGTTTCAGTTGATATGATGGACACCGGAGTTGATGCTCCAAGAGTATTGAATTTGGTGTTTTTTAAGGAAGTAAAATCCTATGCTAAATATTGGCAAATGATAGGACGAGGCACACGTTTATGTCCTAATATCTTTGGCGCTGGAAAAGATAAAGAATTCTATCTCATCTTTGATATTTGTGGCAATTTTGAGTTTTTTGAAGAATTTCCAGATGGACATATTCCAACAGTTGGAAAACCATTACACCAACTACTATTTGAAGCTCAATTAGATATTATAGTTAGCATTCAAAATAATCCAGAAGCAAGCGAAGAAGATGATGTAGTAGCGGCCTTGTATAAAACTAATTTGTTTGATAAAATCAATCAATTAGATACTAGTCGTTTTGAGGTTAGAAAGCATCTACGTTATGTAAACCATTACAAGAATAAAAAAAATTGGCAGGCGCTTTCACAAAGTGATGTGTTAGACATACAACAAAACCTTTCTCATTTAGTTGCTTATACAGAAGATACAGATGAATTAGCTAAACGTTTTGATTTGATTGTATATCAATTAGAATTAGCTATTTTAGAACAAAGTAAGAAACAAGTTCGTTATATTGACAACATCCACAATATTGGGGCTCTTTTAATGACTAAAAGAAATATTCCGGCAGTAGCCCATAAAATGACAACAATCAATGTTGTTATAACGAATGAGTTTTGGCAAAACATATCTTTATTACAATTAGAAAAAGTAAGGGATGAGCTAAGAAATTTAATTCAGTTTTTAAAAGACGAGAATAAAGAGAATCCAATTTATTCTGATTTTACTGATGATTTACCTTTAGGTGAAGTAGCTGAAACTAATATTTTAGGTGAATATGTAAAACTTCAAAGTTATAAAGACCGTGTAGAATCTTTCATTAGAAAAAATAAAAACCATCTTGTAATTGATAAATTATATAAAAATATTCCTGTTACGGTTTCAGAGTTAAAACAGTTAGAAGATTTTCTAATGCAAGAAGCTGAAAGTAAAGACAAATTATTTAGAGAATATGAAGAACAACCACTTGGTAAATTCATTAGAAAGGTAATTGGATTGGATGTTGAAGCGGCACAAAGACACTTCGCATTGTTTATTCAACAAGCAAATTTAAATGCTAATCAAATTACTTTTATTCAAAAAATAATTGACTATTTAACAAAGAATGGGGTGTTAGACAAAAACATGTTAACTCTCCCTCCATTCAATGATTTAGATGATAATGGAATTATTGGTCTTTTCCCGGAAGAAGAAAAGCTGGTTAAAGTTATTCAATTAATTGAAGAGATAAACTTTAACGCTGGTAATGCCTAATAATTTATTAAAGCATTATTTAACCTTGCTTTAATTTTAAGCATTAAATGTTCGGGTTCAATAACCTTAACACTTTCTCCATAACTTAAAATTAAACGTTCAAGCTCATAATTGATCATCACATTAATTTTTAATTCAAGCGTATTTTCATTTATCCATTTGTGCTTTTGAGTTTCATGTATGGATTTGTTCTCCATATACTTTCCCGTTACTTGATTAAAGTGCAGAACAATTTGTTCTAATGCAGCATTTTCAGATTTACTAACCCCTATCATATCCGAGAAATAGTCTTGCCAATCTATTGAATCGTTTTCTATAAAAGGGATGGCCTTTGGGTTTACAGCTACTATCCTATCGATAGCTACATTCCAATCTGATTTCCAACTTTCAGGATGTAACCCAAATAAAAACCATCTATTATTATATTCTTTCAAATAATACGGATGGAATATATAAGTATATGGCTCTTCTGATTTAAAATCTTTGTAGGTTATTTCTAAAGGAATTTTATTTTGAACGGCATTATACAAGGTGCTAAAATGTTCAATTCCTTTTAAGTCTTGCGAACTATCAAAACCAATAAACGGTTTGTCATTAGTTGATATTTTTAAATCCGTTTTTAATTTTGCAATAATTTCTTGAATGCCTTCAAATTGTGGCATACCCTCAAATTGGGACAACACTTGTATCGCCGATTGAAATTGCCCCATTTCTACCTCATTTAAAGGAGCATTATTTATTGAAAAATCGATATCGGTATATCGATAAATTTTCTTTTTACCATCATTCAATTCGTCTAATTCAATACTCCACCCCTCCTCGCTTCTCATAAAAGCAATATCATCTCTTAGTTGACGCGTTTTAATTCCTTCATCATCACCTGTAATCTCATAAAGAGTCTCGTTGACCGTTTGTAATAAGGTTTCGAAATAATAGTTCTTATACGGATTTCTAAAGCATTTATCTAAAATTTTATACCGTATTAAAGGGTTTTTGGTAATGGCCATTATAAGAAATTATTTATATTTACATTTTGTTGGTAACGCAATATAAAAAAATAAAATTACCTGTGCGTTAAAATTGCACAAAACAATTATACGTTTGCAGAGTCAAATAATACCATACATTTAAAATTGGTATTTCTAATTTCAATTGTTAATTAAAAATAATTAAGTGACAATTATTTTCTAAAGAAAAAAATATGAACGGAATAGGATTCAAAAACATGAAGGTTTTTAAAGAAAACCAATGGTTTGATTTTAAAGACATTACTTTACTTACTGGTACAAATAATAGTGGTAAAAGCAGCATTATAAATGCTATGCAAATGTTGCAAGAAAACATTAATGCTAAAAATATTGATGAACTATTACGAACAGAATTTAGATTAAAAGCAAACCAAAATAAATATGGTAGTATCGCTAATTTTGTTAACAACGAATCAACTAAAGCTGAAGACAAATATTTTGTTTATACCAGACAAATTGATGATATTGAATATAGAATCAAGATTAATATAAATTCAGGATTAGAAAGCTATGGTAATATTCATGTGATAAGTGCTTTGGATATAAAATCAAAAGTTGAAATTTTTATACTTAGAGTCGAAAATCCATATCCAAATTACGAATGTAGTATTAGAATAAATTATGAATATTTCATAGAGAAATTCAATACTAAATGTAGAAATACTGAAATACTAAGAACTAGAATTGTTGAATTAGATAAGTTAAAAGAAGGTGTAAATAATGGTTTAAATTCAATAGAAGAATTTAAAAAATTCGCAGATGCTGTAAGTAAGGAAGTATCAGTTTACATATATTCCGAGAAAATCACTTGGGGTTCAGTTGATACAGCTAAAGAAACCGATTCTTTTGAATATTTTATCAGAGAAAATAAAGACGAATTTAATGATTATAATGCGCAAGAAATTGATGAAATAGGAGTTTTTTTTAATGAAAGGGTTAAAAATGAGGTTGTAAAACTATCTTTTAAGGGTTTTATTGATGATAAAGATTATATAAAATTATTTAAAAACTCTTATGAAAATGGAATATTCGATTTTTCATTACTTTGGGAAAATAACCCAGAAATTGAAAATGAATTTAGTAACCTGATATGCAACTTTTATAAAAAAGATTTCAAAAAATCTAATAAAATGTTAAGTAAGGATTTGATAACATTATTATCCAATAGTAATTGGAGAATGAAAGAAATGTATAGTGAAGAGTTGGGTAACTCTGCAGTTCCAAATAATTTAACTAAAGCTTTTATAGATAGTTTTCCTGATTTTGGTTTAACTGGTGCAATGTTACAGAGGAAAGAAACAAATGAAAAAGGAAGAAGTGCCTTTAATTCAAACCAATTCTTAGAAGCTAATCATGCTTTTATTGAAAAAACGGAAGCTATGATAAATCTTAGAAAAACAAATTTTATTGAAGAAGTATACTATGATTTATCTAGACTGTTTTTAAAATGCTATGAAACAAATAAAAATAAAATAAACCTTAAAAAATTAATTCCCGAACCTGTATTTAACAAAATACAATCCGATATTCTTAAAAAAATAGTAAATATAAATATGGGGTTGTTCAATACAACTTATGTCTCTTCAAATAGATTTACAACTAAGCGAGCCTACAGTTTTAATGATAATTCTGACTTTACTAATATTCTAAAACAAGTCGAGTCATCCCAAGAACAACAAAGAGAAATAAGTAAAAAATTCATAAATAAATGGATAAAAGAATTTGGTATTGGAGATGAATTACTATTAAAATCAGATATAGAGACAGGCAACTTTAAAGCTTCATTAAGAAAGGGAAAAGTAGAAACTCCACTAGCTGATTTTGGCTTAGGAACAAATCAATTATTACCTATAATATTTTCATTAAGTATTCATAGATATGGATATATATCCTCAATATATGATGAAGAATTAATCCCAAGATCAGTTGTTATAGAAGAGCCCGAAGCAAATTTACATCCTGCAATGCAAAGTAAACTTGCGGATATGTTTGTAGAAGCTACAAATAAATTTAAAGTCCAAATAATTGCAGAAACTCACAGTGAATATCTCATCCGAAAAATACAATATTTGGTAGCTAAAAATTATTTGAATTCAAATAAAGACGAAATATCTATTTCAAATGATAGAGTTAATATCTATTATATAAATTCTGAAAAAGATAAAGATGGAAGAAAAGCATACGAAATCAATATTACAAAAAATGGGCAGCTAACCGAAAGTTTTGGTAAAGGTTTTTTTGATGAGACTACTAGTCTTCAATTTGAACTCTATAAATTAAATAATGCTCAATTCAATTAGTAATTATGGAATTGTATATTGACAAAATTGCATTAGACAAACTAAACATTGATTTCCTAAATGAAAATTTAGCAATTGGTCAAATGAAGTTATTAGATATTCTTCAGTCATACGATGAGCTTTATTTTTTTACTAATCAAAATTTTGAAAATGAGCAGTTTGAAGAATATAAATCTGTTAATTTATTATTTAATAAAATTATTGAAAAAGCAATTTTAAGAAGTATTGAATCAATAGATTTTTTTGCAAATGAAAGTACATTTGAGCAAACTATAGTTATAGAAAACTCTGAAAATCATATCAATCGAAATTTAATTGAATGTAAAGGTGGATTGTATTTCGTTTATGAAACTTACTCTGAAAAAATCGAAGAATTATGCTTTCACTACACAAAAAAAATAGATTTGGATGGTACATTTGGTGGGTGGCAAAAAATACTTAATAAAACACTTTTAAAAGTTAATGAGATAATTGTAAATGATAATTATCTTATTGATGATTTTAAATATATAAATGAATCCGTTTTACCCTTGTTAAAGTCTGTAAAAAAACAATTTAGCATAAATAGAATTGTTTTTATCACAGATTATTTAAACAAATCTAACTATAAAAAGGACTCCAAATTAGAGATTTTAAAAACAGAACTAAGAACATCATTTATAAATATTTTTCATAAAAATTTTAGAGGTTTCAGTAATCATGACAGAATACTATATACTAACTTTTTTATAATTGATTGTCCAATTGGATTTAGTCAAGTTAATAAAACCTCAAATTCTGTTATTTATATAGAAACCATATTTGATAAATTCACTTATAATAGACGAAGAAGACATTTAAAGGAGCTTAATTTTTTTATTGACCAAAATAGTTAATCATAAATTGATTTTATTTAAATAAAAGTCATCTATTTAATAACTTTTAAAAAAAATTATAAGATATTATATGCTGCCCTCATACTCAAGGTTAAAAGTAATAAAAAAAGAAGAAGACATTTCGTATAAAGATATGCTTACAACGCTCGAGTGGCATACCAAAAGAAATGAAATCCTGTTAAGAGATAATCACAGATGTAAAAAGTGTAAATTATCAGCTACTGGACCCCATGTTCATTATGACGAGTCTAAAAAAGAGTATTCCTATATTAGCGATGATGGTACAGACCATTTACAGTATGTAAAAAATAGCGAAGGACAAATCGTTCCTGAAAGTATCCCGAGAACTATAATAACAAATAAACCCTATCATTTAGAAGTTCATCACAAATACTACATCCTGAATAAGTTGCCCTGGGAGTATAATGAATCGGCCTTAGTAGCACTTTGCAATTGGTGCCATTCTGAAATACACACAAATGAAACTATACTAGTTTACCAAAATGAATCCTTAATTGACTTTGAAGAATTAATACCCTGTAATCGATGTAATGGAACAGGTTTTATTCCTGAATATTCTCATGTGCAAGGAGGCATCTGTTTTGAATGCCATGGGAATCGATTTAAAAACTCTCTTTATACAATAAAGTCAAATAAATAAGGATTAACATTAATGGACGACTATACAAAATACATCATACTAAGTCATCTACACTGGATAGAGCAAGGCATAACGCATGAATCAATTACAAATTCATATAATGAGATAAAAAATAAGGATATTTTTTCTGGGGTGAACATGCGTCAAATCCAAGAAAATATAGGATATAAAGTAAATTACAAAGAAGTAATCACTGAATCAGATTATGAAAAAATTAATTTTTTATGGCTTAGTCTTTCATGTAAAAGTATCGATTTATCTTTTGTGAAGTTTTGTAACAATTTAGAAGAAATAAATATCAGTTGTTTTAATGAAGTAAATTTAGATGCATTAAAAGACAACATTACATTAAAAAAAATAATAGCAAACAGTAACAAAATTTCCAACATCGAGGTATTATATGACCATAATGAATTAGAGTTTATAAATATTGATGACAACCCAAGCATCTCAATAAAACCAATTTCTCATTTAAAAAAAATTAAAGAATTACGTGTTGGTTTAATAGATAACGAAATTGATGCGTTAAATATTCTTAAAAATAATTCCATTTGTAAGCTGAAATACATAATTGAAGGAGGAAAATTAAATTTTGAAGATTTTACATTTCCATACTATCAATTACTAATAACAAAAAATGAATTTCAAATCGAGATTAATATTGAAGGAGTTGAAGATACATCCTCATGGCCAACAGAAATAAAAATCCCGAAAAATTTATTAAAAAACAATGAATATTCAGAAAAGATGATGACTATTTTAATAAAAGAAATATCAAATCGTCTAGAAATAATTCTAGAAAAACAAATCACTTTTGATATTTATAATTCTTATTCATTCGGTTACTCCTACCATCTTAATTACACACATATTCTTTGATTTAACACATTTATTACGTCAAAATAAACTAAACTAAAAAATAGCAAACTGTAAACACAGATGTAAACCTGCTTTGAGAAATATTACATATTCATACCCAATAGTATAATTAGAAAAAGTTTATGTCTATTCTACAAAGAAGAAAGAAGCTTTATTAACTTCAAAAAATAATCTTAGATTAGCCAAACAAAATCCGAGGACTTAACCATTAAGAAATTGACTTATGGCAATCCTACCATGAAAACAATGTTTAACGAATTGCGTAATGAATAGCACTTTCTATTAAGATATGCCAAACTACAAAAAAACACAACAGCTTCCCATTTATCAAAAAGCAGTCCTAATAGTAAAATTAGTTGATAGTTTAACTGCTTCATTTCCTGATGACAATGAATTAATGTTTCATATTAAAGCGGTTATGAACGAAGATGCAGTACTACTCCCTTCTAAAATTGCCGGTGCTGAAGCAGGGAAACTATATAGTATAAAAATGCAAAATGCAGCAATTATAAGACATCATGCATCAAACTTATATGTTCAAGTGGGCGGTTTGACTATTTTTGAAAATCTGACAGATCAAAAATACATGAATCATATCCGAACCGAAATTGAAAGCTTCCGATTACTTTTTATTGACTGGGTCTCTAGTTTTGACACTTCCAATTATATTTGGGACGAATGGGAACTTTTCAATCCAAAAGGCGCTATCCCTCCTACTGATTTTTGATTTTGACCAATAATAATGAAATCAACTAATGAAGCTTGATAATTATATTCTATTAGAATTACATTTTTAAACTTTGCCTTTTCTTGTCTAACACTTATACTATGTTTGTCAAAAAAGTATCCCTAAAATTAAATAGAGTGCAGAAATAATATTGGAAAATATAGTTTCCATTAATATACTTCTCACAGTTAGGAACAATTAATTATACTTGCAATTAAACAAAAATATTAAACTAAATAATTACAGATATGAAATATGATAGTCAATCATTTGAAATTCTAAAATCTTCTATAAATAATTTTAAAGCTTGGAATGGTATAAATGCAATTAATTGGGGTAGATATTTCTATAAAGGAAATATCAATAATTCTTTAAATATAAAAATAACAAGAGATGAGTTGCTTGATTATAATTTTACAAATAAATTAAATAACGAAGAAATAGCTATTGCAATATTATCCTGGGGAGGCATGAATAGAGAGCATGGTAAAACACTTTTTAAACACACGGAATGGATATCTGTTGTTGAGAATTTAAGAAACGGACAAATTAAAACACGAAAAGAAGCTTATGAGTTATTTTTAAATTTAAGAAAAAATAATAAATTAATTGGAATGGGACCTGCTTATTTTACAAAATTGATTTGTTTCTTAAATCCTCATTTGAATGGTTATATAATGGATCAATGGACTTCAAAGTCAATTAATATATTATTTAATGAAGAACTTATAAAACTTTCAACATCTGGACATGTTACTGATAAAAACAATTCAGTTATATACGAAAATTTTTGCCAAAAAATAGAATTTTTAGCTACTAAATTAGATATAAATCCATTAAGTCTAGAAGAACAGCTTTTTAGTAGTGGAGGAATAACAAAAGGGAAATGGAGAAGTTATATTGTAAATAATTGGAATAAAGATAAAATTTATACATCTGTTGAAATTAAATCTAAAATCACCAATAATAATTTAGAACCAATACAATTTGATGAAGTGCTAAAATATTTAACAGAAAATGAATTCATTATACAAACTCTAGGAGGAAAATCTTCTTTTCAAGTAAAGAAAGAAAATAATTTAATTGTTATTAGAAATAGTAAAAATAGTATTTCAAAAATTGATAGGTCACATTGGGAAAAAGTAATGGCAAGAATGGATGAATTACCAATCGATGAAAGAGGAATGACGTCTCGATATGGAGTAGGTAAAGATTTATATAACTGGGATAAATGTCCTAATAAAGTATTTTCGCTTTACATTCCAGCAATCGTGAAACATATAATTTTATAATTAAACAATCAAATTATTGTATTCCTCTGAAATTTAGAATTCATATTTTATCAACACCTATTTTTACATTATTCAAAAAAAAACATTAATGAATAATACCCTAATCCTACTCGACCTCGACCACACACTTATATATGGCTCATATGCGCCATCTGAAGAAGCAAATAAATTATTTCAATTCAATCCTTACCTGGCTGTTTATGAAAGACCTCTTGCAAAAGAATTAGTCAAGTTATGTAAAAACACGGGGGATATTATCATTTATACTACAGCTTTAAAAACGTATGCTACTAAAATTAGCAAATCACTTAAGATAGAGCCTACACAAATCTTGAGTAGAAAAAATTGTTTAAAAATTAAAGAGGAATACAGAAAGCAAATTAATCCTATTTGGTTTGAATCATATGAAACTATAATTGTAATTGATGATAGTCCCAATGTTTGGATAAATACTGATGATACGATTTATTTTTTAGTACCAACTGAATTTAGAGGTAATGTAAACGATACTAATTTATCTGAAATAATTGACAAAATAAATGCTTTAAAACAATAACTTCAAACTTATTTTGCCAACTAAGTAAGTTGGTTTTGGTGAAGGTAAGTCCGTTGTGAAGAAAGAACTAAAAATTGCTTTTGAACAATAATTTATATTAGACACAATATGTCAAAGTTATTCCTATATTTGATTGAAATCAATATTGAAACAGATGGAAGATCATAGCAAGAATAAATTGTACAAGAAAATTATTGTTAAACTACTTCGTGATAAAAAACGTACTATTGATGAGTTAGTTTCTTCTTTAAATGAAATCTTGAAAAGTGATTATAACCTAGATGAAATCTCCAGAAGAACTTTTGATAGAGCCAAAAAGAGTCTAATAGAAAATGGGTATAAAATAACTTCTAAAAAATTCAATGGGAGAAATTATTTTGTATTAGAAGCGTATCCTGAAAATTTAAACCTAACCGAAGAAGAACAACTCACCTTTCCATTGTTGTTAGGATTATTAGATACAGAAAAAACCATGAACTCAGTAGAATGGCTTAAGTCGGCACTGATGGATGAATTTGATTATAGCAAAGACGATTTGAATAGTTATCCCTATTTTGTTCATGTTCAACCTAGTCTTACTAACCGAGATCAATTGCTATTATTAGCTGGTCGAATAATTGATTATATCAAAAAGGGACAAGCCATTAAATTTTTATATTACAAACAAGGAAAACCTGAATTCAAACAAGTAGCTCCATTACAAATTAGATACTATGATAATAGGTACTATATGTTAGGGAGCTCTATTGATGATACATCAAACCAACCTACTAATTTACTTCAAACTTTTACCTTAGATTTGTTTGTAGATAACCAAGTGTATCCAGCAATAGAAGAAACTGACGATGAATACAATAATGAAAAGTATATCTTTTTTGACTATTCTGATTTATATCAAAAAACCAATTTAGAAGAGCTGTTGAAAAACAGTCTTGGAATATGGTACAATTGGAAAGAGAACAATCTCAAAACTTTCAGATTGAAATTTACGGATTGGGCTATGGGAATTGTTAGAAATAAAAAATTACATCAATCACAACAAATAGTAGAAGAAACTCCTACTCATTTAATTATAGAGATTAGTGTATGGGACAATCACGAAATTGATTATTTCTTAGGCAGGTTTAAAGACAAATGTGAAAGATTAAATTAACTCTATTTTTTCACTTTGTCATTTATTGACTAAGTACATATATAAGTTTGCATACTAATTTTAAAACTTCATCTATGGTTTCCAACTATCCTTCTGCTGTTTCTAAGACTATTTGTGTGGATTTATTAAATGTTTCAATAGACGAACTTCAAAATTTATCGTTTATTCACCCAATAATTGACGCCTTTTTTTCATACCTACATGATTGCCACAAAACATTGCATGACGATTTATTCAATGAAGAACACCCACATTTAATTTATTTAGAAGAAGATTTCATTATTGGTTCCAGAAGGCATGGCCAAAATTATAAAGAAATGTCATTAGGTGGACTTGAGATTATACCTAATAATAATTCCAACCAATCAGACTATAACCTATTCAATGAAATAGAGTTGACATTAATAAAAAATCATTCGCTGTATTTAACTCCCTTTTTAGTGGATTTTTTTAATAGTGCTTTTAAAAACCCTATTGAAAAAGAAAGTTATGACACTACTTTTGTCAATGCACATCTTGAAGTAAGTTCAGAATTGGCATTGTCTCCTGAACAAATAAGAAGACAGTATAATATCACTTCTGTATTCTTAAATGATAAAGAAATTAAATCTAATAACTTAGCTCTTAACAAGATTTATTATAAAGATTTTCTACCACTTCTATTCGTATTTATTGATGAAGATAAAAACGAATATTTGAGTTGGAATAAGGACTATTTAATAGCATTAGAACATATTAAACCCATTAATGGAAATTCTCTTGATAAAGAAAAAACATTAAATACTATATTGGATAGAATAAATGAAATTGGTTTAGCTAATCTTAAATCTGAAGAATTGGCTTTTTTGGACTATTACTCTAAACTTTAATTTTTAAGTCAATTATTATGAAAGTACTATCAAAATCTCGATTCAAATTAGGATTAGAGTGTCCTAACAAACTCTATTTTACAGGGAAAGAAGAATATGCCAACAATAAACTAGAAGATTCCTTTTTATTGGCATTAGCTAAAGGTGGTTTCCAAGTGGAAGAACTGGCAAGATTACATTATCCAGATGGTAATTTTATTGAAACAGAAACCTATGAATATGAGCGAGCAGCTGAACTTACTAAAGAAGCATTACAACAAGAAAATGTAATTATATATGAAGCCGCATTTCTTGTTGATGGCTATTTCATTAGAACCGATATATTAGAAAAAAAAGGTAACCAAATAAGACTAATTGAAGTTAAAGCTAAATCTTTTGATTCTAATAATAAAAATAACTTTGTAGGTGTCAGAGGTGGCTTATCAAAAAAATATAAAGCGTATCTATTTGATTTAGCTTTCCAAAAAAAAGTTGCACAATTAGCTTATCCAGAATTTCATTTTACCACTTATTTTATGATGGCTGATAAAAACAAAACTTCCCAAATAAACGGTTTAAATCAATTATTTAGGATTCCAAAAAATGGTAATCCTAGAACTGATATAATCAGAAGAATTAATTCTATTGAAGAAATTGGAAATAGTGTTTTATCTGAAGTAAATGTTGACCAAATTGTAAATGATATTATTTCAGACAAATATAAATATTATGATAATTTAGGTTTCTCCGAAGCAATGGAATTACTTAAAAATTCATATATAAAGCATAATTATATGAATTGGATACCCAATTTTAGTACGTGCAAAAAATGTGAATTTAAAGCAACAATTGAAGAAAAATCAAAAGGTTTACTATCAGGATTTGAATATTGTTATAATAAGCATTTAGGGTGGCAAAAAGAAGATTTTAATGCGCCCAATGCAATGGAGATATGGAATTACAGAGGAGGTAATTTGATGGAAGAGCAACGCTTACTAATGCGTGATTTGACAGATGAAGATTTCAAGATCCAATTAGTAGCAGGAAAAATATCTACATCAGAACGTCAATGGATTCAAGTTGAAAAAGCGAGAACAAATGACAATACTATTCATGCTGAAAAAGAAGGCTTACAGGATATAATCAAAGAATGGAAATTTCCCTTACATTTTATTGATTTTGAAACGAGTACTGTAGCCCTTCCTTTTACAGTGGGTAGAAGACCTTATGAGCAAGTTGCTTTTCAATTTTCACATCATGTATATCATGCAGATGGTACTATTACTCATGAATCTGAATTTATAAGTAATACACCTGGTGAATTTCCTAATTTTATTTTTGCAAGAGCATTATACAATGCATTAAAAATTGATGATGGAACTATTTTCCGATTTGCAGCTCATGAAAATACAATAGTAAACGCTATTATTAAACAATTATACGAATCCAATGAAATCGACAAAACGGAGCTTATCGAATTTTTAAAGACAATATCCAAATCTACAAAAGATAGTGTCGAACAATGGGAAGGAAATAGGAATATGGTGGATTTAAACGCTGTGGTTAAAGACTATTATTACAATCCTTACACCAAAGGTTCCAATTCTATAAAAGCGGTTTTGCCCGCAGCATTAAAATCGAGTGAATTTTTGCAAACTAAATATAGTCAGTCCCTACATGATATCAACGTTAGTAGTAAAAATTTTGATACAAATCATGTTTGGTTGAGAATAGAAAATAATCAGGTAATTAACCCATATAAAATGTTACCAGTACTTTTTGATGGTTGGACAGAATTAGAATTGCAAGAAACTCTATCCGAAATGGAGGGTATTGCTGATGGTGGAGCTGCTTTAACGGCTTATGCTAAGCTACAGTATCAAGACATGACTGCGGCAGAAAGAGAAGAAATCACAACAGGACTTTTAAAATACTGTGAGTTAGACACCTTAGCAATGGTAATGATTTATGAGCATTTAAAGGAGATATGTGATGAAAAATAGTACTCAAATTCTCGATTTAATTCCAGTCGCTAGTGAATGGGTCGAATGCCAAGAAAAATTAATTTTATCCAGTAATCTTGGTTTAATTTCAGAAAACACTATTGGAATAACGTTTAGACATGGTATTTACATTCGTTCAGACTATTGGCAAGATGATAGCTTGTTGATTCATGAATTAACTCATACGATGCAATATGAAAGATTGGGGGGAATTTATAATTTTCTAAACCAATATATAAAAGAATGTATTTACTTTGGGTACAATAAAAGTCCCCTTGAAATTGAAGCTAGGTCAATGGAGTCAAGGTTAATGGAGTCAAGGTTAATGGAAATATAAATTACCTTAAAAAGTAAACTTTTGTACTCAAATAAACTAAAAATCAATCTGTATGGAGAGAGTTGGACTTTAAAAAAGTTTAAATGCTCTCCTACTGATTTTGATTTGTGTTTAGCCGTAGCTAAGAAAATGAAACTACGTTTAGAAGAAGCTTTATTAAGTCCTTTTTTTTATTACAATCTTAAACTACCCAATATCCCATCTCTTGATTATCTTCCTGGAAAAAAGATAAGTGGATTACTAAATACCCCATCCAACCAAATTGAAATTTGGCACAAAGGAGCACGAATAAAAAAGCTAAACCTATCTAATTTCAATCAAGAAAATTTGCTTTTTCCTTTGTATAATATCGATAAAATTGAAATTGACTACAAATTCGAACCCGGAATTTATGTAGAACAAAAAGCTTTTGGGTTAGTTGCAAGTTATGAAGCTACTGTTGAAAATTTCAATATTGAAAACTTAAAGTTTCGTTTATTAGAATTAACGGATAAAACCTTGCTACAAAAAATTACTTATGATAATCAAGAGTTGAAACTAATGAAAAAGGATGTTTTAGTTCGCTATCAAAATGGGTTTCAGATTAACTAAATTTTATTTTTTTAGCAAGATACCTAATTACAATTCCAGCTAAATTAGTTCCCTTTATGCTTGAGATTTACACATTTTACTAATGCTGAATTTAAAGATTTACAGTATTTAAAACCTCATATAATTGTTGCATTCCTACAGTTGCCTTTTCAGACATATAATAAATAGAACGCTCATCATCAATATCCATTTCATGAGCCAAAGGGTCGATTACAACCATTTGACTTGCAAAGGGAACATAATACGGTAATGAATTTGCAGGACTTACTTGCATAGAGGTACCAACAATAATATAAACTGCACAGGTTACAGCTGCTTTTATTGCTTCATTAACTATGGATTCATCTAATTCATCTCCAAAAAATACAATATGAGGTCGAAGCTGGCTATTTTGTTCACATTGTTCTCCTAATAAAATATCTCCTTCCCTATCGTGTATTAATTTAGAATCCACATTTGATCGAACTTTCATTAACTCTCCATGTAAATGAATCACTTTAGTAGACCCAGCTCTTTCATGGAGATTATCTACATTCTGAGTAATAACTACAACTTCAAAACGTTCTTCTAATTGAGCAATAAGATTATGAGCTAGATTGGGTTTAGCTTTTAAACATTCTTTACGTCTTTCATTATAAAAATTCAAAACTAATTCAGGATTCTTTTCCCAAGCTTGAGTTGAACAAACCTCATCAATTTTATAATTGTTCCAAAGCCCATCTTTAGAATCTCTAAAAGTTTGCAATCCACTCTCAGCAGATATCCCTGCTCCAGTAAGAAAAACAAGTTTTGGTTTTTTCATTGCTTGTAATGGATTTAATAATAATTAAAAATACATTTTGCTTGGATTTTAAACTTGGAAAATGATATGATTTAAAAATCTTTACTTAGTTTATTTCTGATAATTAAGTAAATAGAAAGTAAAAAGAGTGTTATTACTAAAAAATAACTATAGGTTCTAATATCATAACCTTTACCAATTGACTCAATAACAAATAGCAAAGTAAATAGAGTAATCACTATAAAATTATCTTTTCTAATTGTATAACGAGTTACATAACTTACAATTAATTTGACAATTAAAAATAAATAAAAAACCATACAAATACTAAGTATACTTCGTTCTTCATAATCATCTGAGAAAAACCCTTGCCTAATCAAATAATTATCCTTTCTAACAACAAAATGGCAATAAAACAATCTTAGTCCTTTTGCAAAATAAAAGGTTAAAACAGGAATAGTAACTATGTAGGTTAAAATAATTAAGATAATGCTTTGTAAAGTATCTTTAGTTAGCGGTATTTTGGCAATTTCTTTTGATTTGTTCTTTAATACGTAATTCTTACTAATAATTATTAAGCTATATACAATATAAAAAAGCATTAAAAACCCAACCAAAACATATTTATATTCGAAGTAATCCATATTTATTTTTTTATTATAAAAAACCTAATTAAGGTTAATAAAACAGGTAACTGTATTAAAATTCCAATTTCAGGAATCAAACTTGTTAGTACAAAATATTTTGGAGGAGCTGATAACCCCAAACAGGAAATCCTATTTAATCTTTGATATTCTAAATAAGTTATAATTATTACTCCAATAAATAAACTAATTATTACAATATTAAACAGTCTAATTATTGTTAACTTCTTCATTACTGATTTCTGGTTTTCCATTAAGATCTTATTTCTATTCTAGTTCCAATTTTAACTGAATTATATAATTCATCCATTTCAAAGTTATTTACCGCAATGCATCCATTTGTCCAATCACCTAATCTATGAAAATTTCCAATGAACCATAAGTTATTCATTAGACCATGAATTTTAATATCTCCTCCTGTTGGCTTTCCTTTTGAATTTGAAATATCATTTGAATTGGGATAAGATATTCCTAAATTTTTATAAGCTACACTATGAGCATTTTTTCCATTAATGAAGTAAACACCCTCAGGTGTTTTATTATCTCCTTGGAATTGCTTAGCTCCTATAGGAGATTTACCCAATGCTATAGAATAGGTCTTTATTATTTTTCCTTTTGAAAAAGCAATTAATTTTCTTTCAGATTTATAGACTACCAAAGCATCAATTTTAGTATTATTGGGAAGTTTATTCAAATTAATATTTGCTAGTAAAACTATTGAGAAAAACACTACTATAATTATACGTTTCATACTTTTTTAATTGGGTACTGATATTGATAAGATTCTCTTAATCCTTCTGGCATTTTGGCAGTATCAAAATCATACAGATAATAGGCAAATGTATTCTCCTTACATAAAAGCCAACCAGCCCTTTAAATCTTCATATTCTTTATCTAAATCCTCTCCAGTAATAGCTGCCTTAAATAACAACTCATACATCCCATCAAATAAAAAAGGGTAACTATGAACTACTTTCATAATTTCTTCTTTTTTTAAATCTTCCTCAGTTTTCACTGGCATTTTAATAGAATTAAGCGCACTGAAATTGTGGCGGTGACCAAAGAAATCTTCTTCGTCTTCATCAAATGATGTGTTGTAATTACTCATACAAATTATTTTTAGTTAAAATTTAATTTGTATTCTAAAAAGAAGGAGGTCTAGAAGTAACGTTTATTTTGACTAGATTGTCCATATCATTTTACCACCGCGGTGACTACACTCGGTTGGTACTCATTTAAGAGTTCAGAATACTATTACAAATATAGAATTTAATTTGGTAAAATCCAAATCTAATTGAATCTAGGTCTAACAAATAAATCAATTAACCCAAAAAAAATAATGAAGTATAATGTAATAAAAATCGCATCTTTGAGTTACTATACAAAACAATTAATTTACCCCACCAATGACTCCTATTCTATTCAAAAAAAATATTTGTACACTTATCATAGTTTTAATCGCCAATTTAAGTTATGCTCAAAGTGAAAATTATAAAATAGCTTACGAAGCCTATAGTGGCGGCGATAGTGAAACTGCATTAGAATATTTTGAAAAAGATATTGCCGAAAACCCGAAGTCTGCATATAGCTATTTCTACCTTGCTGTATTGTACATAATTCAAGAGAAACTAGAGGTTGCAGAAAAGCATATAGACAAAGCACTACTGTATTTTCCAGAGTCAAGTACTACAATGCGCTCCAAAGCTTATGTAGTCAAGGGTGATATCGCCTACAAACTTAAAAACATTGACAACACTTTTAAATACTATGCCTTAGCCATTCAACTAAGACCCCAGGAAGTCAATTTGTATCTTGATAGAGGACAATATTATTTTGAACTAGGGCAATTAGATAAAGCTGAAGCAGATTTTAAACATATTCTAACTATTGATGTTTCTAACATTTATGCTTATGGCGGATTAGGTAGAAATTATTTAAAAGAGAAACGCTATGGATTGGCTGAGAGCAACTTAACCAAAGCCATACAACTTAACGATTTGTATTATGTGGCTCTTCAATTAAGAGCGCAGACTTATTTCGAACAAAAAAAATACAAAGAAGCTATTTTGGATATGGTAGAAGTAATCTCCATGGAACCAGATGATTCAGATAGCCGAGACCAATTTTTAACCTATTCATTAAATGATTATGAATTGGCTCTAACCGAACTAAACGAAAAATCAAAAAATGCCCCTTTCAATGAATTTTGGAATACGACAAGAGCACGATTATATGCCAAGCATGGGAAATTCAAACTAGCTATCAAAGAATTCGATCAACTCATTAAGTATGTTGGAGCTGAAAACAATATAGATTATTTAATCAACGAAAGAGCCACAACTTATGAGAATGCAGGCTTATACGATAAAGCAATTGAGGATTATAACTATTTGATTGCTAATGATCCTACTGATGCTGTTGTATTCAGTCAAAGGGCCAATGCGTATCGCCATTCTGGTGAGTACCAAAAAGCCATTCAAGATTTAAATTCATCTATGGAACTTGACCCAGATGACTATTGGAATTTTTATATGAGAGGTTGGATATATGTAGAAATGTTAAAAGAATTTGATAAAGCCCTTGAGGATTTCAACACTGCAGTGAGACTTAATCCTGAAGATGCTTATACTCGTTTAATGAGAGGAAGGTTACTATTAGAAAAACGAAATGAAAAAGTAAAAGCAATAGAAGATTTTAACGTAATCGTAACATTAGAAAAAGAAATTAAAGAAGATGGGAACTGCAAACAATATGCCCTATTTCACTTAGATAAAAAGTCAGAAGCCTTACAATGGATGAACAACATACTAAAACAATATCCTTCTGAAGGCAACTATTATGAAGCTGCCTGTTTATATGCTTTAATGAATAAAAAAGAAGAAGCACTTGATGCATTAAAAACTTCCTTTGAAAAAGGAAATACCAATTTTAACCATATCTCTATTGACGACGATTTAGACAATATCAAACAAACATCAGAATACATTTCATTGTATACCAAATGGTTTGAAAAATTTAAGGCTGATAATAACTTTACGAATACAGAATTAAAATGATCATTTACCCTATAAGTTACCCTGTGGGATTTAAAAAATGTTAAACCCTGATTTCATTAATAAAAATAAATAGGTTCGAGTATCTTAATCTCCTCAAATTCATGTTCTATTAGCCATTTTTTATTTCAATATTTTCCACTTTACTAATATTCTAAGGGATAAATGCGGTGATTATTACGTTTTATTGCCGCATAAATGCGGCGAATATCTTAAATGCTGCTATAAAAATTTCATTACGCGGTAATAAAATGCTATATTTACCGCAAATAAGCGGTGATTATGTATATACACGAACAAAAAAACTGGCCAAAATTCACATGGGAAGCTGAAATAATAACAAAGATATTAGGTTCGGTAAGGCATCGTCAAGGACAAATATTAGGACAAATGCAAGCACTAGGTTTCAGGATACAAGAAGAAACAATGCTAAAAGCACTCACGATGGATGTAATAAAGTCTAGTGAGATCGAAGGGGAATTATTAAACCCTGAACAGGTTCGTTCATCAATTGCAAGGCGTTTAGGAATTGAAATTGCTGGAGCCTTAGCCGCTGAACGTAATATAGATGGTATCGTAGAAATGATGTTAGATGCAACACAACGTTACGAAACTCCATTAACTGATGAAAGACTTTTTGATTGGCATGCAGCATTGTTCCCTACCGGAAGAAGTGGAATGTATAAAATAAAAACTGCCTTTTGGCGTGATGATGTAATGCAAGTTACATCAGGCCCAATGGGTAAAGAAATCGTACATTTTGAAGCTCCACCTGCATCAAAAGTTCCGAGTGAAATGAATGTTTTTTTTAATTGGATTGAAAAAAATTCAGAAATTGATGATGTTTTAAAAGCTGGTCTAGCACACTTATGGTTTGTAACTATTCACCCTTTTGATGATGGTAATGGGCGTATTGCAAGAGCAATTACAGATATGCTATTAGCTAGAGCTGATAAAAGTTCACAAAGGTTTTATTCTATGTCAGCACAGATACAATCAGATCGAAATAAATATTATGACATTCTCGAAAGTACTCAAAAAGGAAATCTTGATATTACAGAATGGTTAACATGGTTTTTAGATTGTTTAATGCGATCGATGGATCAAACAGAGGAAATTATCAAAAAAACCATGGTACGTGCAAAATTTTGGGAAACGAATAAAGAAACTTTATTCAATGCAAGACAACAGAAAATTTTACAATTACTTTTGGATGATTTCTTCGGAACTCTAAAAGTTTCGAAATATGCAAAAATAGCCAAAACATCAACCGATACCGCACTAAGAGATTTGCAAGACTTAGTAAGAAAAGAAGTTTTAGAACAAATAGGAAGCGGTAGAAGCACATCGTATAAATTGAAATAAAACAATTTATTTAAATTATTTGCACTATGTGATTTAGAAAATGACAAGTCTAAATTTAACTTTTTACTAATTAAAGGGTTCGAATGTCTTAATCTCTTACCCTCTTATACTCTCAACTCTTAATCAAAGTAATAATTTCTAATTTATATCATACAATATAACGCACTGAGTTCTGTTTAGATTATGTTATCAATAATACAGCATATATTTTTATTGAATTAATAGATTTAATTTTTACAATTATTCGTAAATAATAAACATTTTTGTTTATTTTTGTTACATGAATTCGAATTTAAACATATTAAAAGGTATCCACCCTGGATTAGTTATCGAACGGGAATTAAAAAAACGAAAACTTCGTAAAAATAGTTTTGCTGTAAAACTTCAAGAATATCCACAAACCCTTACAGCTATTACAAAAGGCAGAAGAGGTATTACAACTAGCTTAGCTTTAAAAATAGAAAAAGAATTAGGATTTGATGAAGGATTCTTAATGATGCTTCAAGTGTATTTTGATATTGAAGTTGAGAAAAAGAAACAAATACAAAATACACCAAACTTAAAACTAATAAGACCCGTACTATTTTGGGATACTAAATTCGAAAATATAGACTGGATAAAACAAAAAAAAGTAGTTATAAAAAGAGTTTTTGAACGTGGTAATGAGGTTGAAAAAAAAGAAATCAAACGTTATTATGGCGAAGCCACAGTAAATATAATTCTAGAATAGAATGTTATAATGATTAATTCATACTGCAACCTATCTTAATATCAAAACTTTAATTCCAATTTTTTTTTATCAATTATTAGATAAAATTATTTTTAATTTATTGTTTTTTAATCACTTAAAATCTAATAAATATTTTATTATGCATGAATTTTCAATAAAAAATCATGCAATTAAATTTTAGTTACTACCTTTGTATCTATGAATAAGTTACAAGAACTAAAAAAGCATTTAAAACGAGGAAGAGTATATCGTAGGGCTGATTTGTCCAAATGGTCAAAATCGGTTGACCGACACTTAGAGGAGTTAGTAAAATATGGTCCCCTCAAAAAGTTATCTCAAGGATTATACTACTACCCCGAAGTAACAGTCTTTGGAGAAACCCCTCCAAAAGAAGAAGAATTGGTACGCTCTTTTCTCAAAGACAAGCGTTTTCTAGTAACTTCCTTAAATGAATATAATGCATTGGGAGTTGGAACTACACAACTATATAATGGCAAGACAGTCTACAATCACAAACGACATGGAGATTTTGAACTTGGAGGAATGAAGTTTTCATTTAGAGTAAAGCCTCATTTTCCAAGTAAAGTGACACCCGAATTTCTATTAGTTGATTTATTAAACAACCTAGAGCAGTTGGCAGAAGATTCCAATGAATTAGTATCAAAAGTTCATTTTAAGGCAAAAACAATGGATACAAAAAAACTAAAAAAATCACTTTTAGAGTATGGAAGTATCAAAGCAAAAAAAATATTAGAACCAGTTATATCATCACAATATGTCTGACTACCTACACAATCATAAAAACTTTCATGATTTACTTCGAATTATTGGAGCAGAATTAAATATTGAACCTGGATTAGTGGAAAAAGACTATTGGATTATGCATGTACTCTATGGTTTGAAACAACAAGGATTTCAATTTGAACTTAAAGGAGGAACATCGCTTTCAAAAGGATATGGGGTTATACATCGTTTTTCCGAAGATATCGATATTCATATTTTGCCGCCAGCTGAAATGAAAATCAATGAAAATCCAAACAACAACAATCAAGGTAATATCCAAAAAAGAAGAGATTTTTACAACCTATTAGCCGATGAAATTAAAATAAACGGAATTGTTTCAGTAATTAGAGATGAAACATTTGATGATATAAATCAATACCGTAGCGGTGGAATACGATTACATTATAAAAGTACATCTAAATCTATCTACGGTGTCAAAGAAGGTATATTATTAGAAGTTGGCTTTGACACTGTAACACCAAACAACCCAATTACTATTTCATCTTGGGCTTATGACAGAGCTATCCAACAAAACGTCGATATAATTGATAATCGAGCTACAGACATTGCATGTTATCACATTGGCTATACATTTGTTGAAAAATTACAAACTATAGCAACAAAATTTCGACAAGAACAAGAAGATAAAAAAGAAAGACAAAATTTAATGCGTCAGTATTATGATGTATATAGTCTATTACAAGATAATAAAGTGCAAGAATTTATAGGTACAAAAGAATATCTAAAACATAAAGAAATTCATTTTCCTTTAAAAGATTATGAAATTCCAATTTCCAAAAATGAAGCATTCTTACTAAAAAATCCTCAATTAAGAGAGCGATTTAATGACCGTTATAAAAAAACATCGAAATTGTATTACAATGGTCAACCTGAATTCAATATTCTTCTCACCGAAATTGAAAAGTGGATTGATAAATTATAATAAACCAAGCTGTTTTATATGTATTTGCATATAAAATTTAGTATTCTTAAAGTTTTTATGCTTTTACATATAAAATAAAATTTCAACTAAACTAGTTGAACACACATTCCTTCATGAAAACTCTAACTCAATTTGCAAAACAAAATCTGTAAATCTAACTAAAGAATATTTCCAGCTTAAAAATAAGGGAACATAATTTTACTTACAATATTCAATAGGTTCGAGTATCTTAATATTCAATTACTATTAGTATAAGACAAATGTATTACTCTTTCATCAACCGTTTTAAACGACCTTGATAAGATTGCAAATAATTACGTTTTGTAGTGTCATCAAGAAAAGAACGATTAATTAATTTAGTCACTTGCTCTGTATCTGATGTCATTAGTAGAAGTGTTTCTTTGACTATTTTTTCATTAATTCCTGCTAATTGAGCAAGAGAAATAAATTGACTTTTAACAGAGCCTCCTGAAAGTTTTTTAGGAAGTAATCCATCATCTAAAGCAAAGTCTTTATCTTCAATATGTATCCTACTATTAAGTAAATCATAAGCAGGACTAAGACGATAATCCCCCATTGGTGTTTCAAGTAGTGAAAAATTCTTTAAATGAGCATCTCCATTCGAAAATAAATAATTAAAAATAAGTAACTTAAATAATTTTGGAGCTTCTAATGCATAAGCTGGTAAATACACCTTCATCAATTCAAATAAGTCACTATAATTACCTAAATATTTATAATGTTCCCCATGAGTTTGCGGGGTTCTCTGTGCTAACGATGCAAAATCTTCCTGAGCTAATTTGACACCTTCTTCATTAAAATCAAATCGTTTTGTAATATAAGCCGGTTCACCATTATTGAAAAAAATCAAAGCATTTTCTGCCGTTTCTATACCAAAAACTTGTTTAGCAATTTGCATTGTTAGATGTTCATTTGCAGGCATTTGATTTGCTTTTTTTCCAAAAGAAGGAATTGGCTTTAATATGTATTGTCCAATCTCACCTTCTTTAACAAGTCGTAACTTGTTTTTTTCAAGTAATACCGAGAATTTTTCTTGTACACCCGATATCGAAATTCGATTTCTATTTTCCTCAAAAAGAGCATCTGTTTCAGTATCTGAAGACGGTGAATTATATGACAATACATGATGTACTTTTTTACCATGAAAGACTTTAGTAAGACAAGTTCTACTATAAGTAGCAAAGCCTTCTGACAAAGTTCCTGGGCAGTGTGTAATTTCCTTCATACTCATACTATTTTACTGTTTTACAATTGTAATTGCCCCTATAGTATCTTTACCAGCCACCGTAAGTAATAACCCGAAATAATCATTTTGATCTATTCTATTTTGCTTACATAATGCAAGTTTATTAGTCCCTTCAGGTAGCATATTATAAAAAAAAGGAAATAGAAATTGGGAATGGTATTCTTTATTTTTTTTATCTAATGTCAGACTAATGTTAGGTTTTTTATCATTTAACATCCAATCATTAGTATAGATATAAGTAAAGCTGGCATCATCATGTTGAATTAAAGTACCTGCTTTTTCTCCCTTAAATAAAACAGTAGCTTCTCTCATTACTATTTATTTGTATTTTTTACAACTAGAACCAAATCTAGCCCTAGTGCATCATTTAGTTTCTGCAAAGTAGTTAATGTTGGATTTCCTTTTCCACTCTCAAATTGTCTTAAAGTCCTAAGCCCAACTCCAGAAAGTGTAGCTAAGGTTTCTTGAGTCACCTGTAGCATTTCCCTCCGTTCCTTTATTACTTTTATTATCTCTTTAAAATGCATTATATAGCCTTTTTTTATGCAAATATACAACTATTAATTATAATTTTATTAAAAAATGCTATATACAGCATTTTTATATATATTATTTATTTTAGAAACAGTTTTACCTTAAAAAACGCACTAAAAATGCCATATATTGCCTTTTTGTTTTAAATATTGAACCAATTTATATGTATTTACATATAAAAATAAATAATTAGCTTAAATTATATGCATTTACATATAATTTAGTATTTTTAATAAAAAAGTTGTTAAAAACATATAGCCATGAAGACTCTAGCTCAATTTGTAAAAGAAAAAAGAAAATCAGTAAATCTGACTCAAGAAGAATTCGCTCTAAAGTCAGGAGTTGCACTTACAGTAGTTAGAAAAATCGAACAAGGTAAAGAAAATCTCAATCTAGAAAAAGTGAATCATGTTTTGAAAATGTTTGGACACACATTAGCACCAATTAAGACCCGAGAATTATTCAAAATAAATAACGAATATGTAGATATTATAGACTAAATAGTTATGTTAAAGTTGAACCAAAATTTTTCCATTTCAACTATTTTTTGTTCATTTACGTCAGTACAATTGATACATATAAAAAATCAGTTACCCTATGAGTTACCCTGTGTGATTTCAAAAATGGGAAGCCTTGATTTCACTGATAAAATTTAAAGGGTTCGAATACCTCTTTCTCCGCTGGTTTTTTCAAAAACCCTACTAAAACCCTTTAAATCCTATGATTTAAAGGGTTTTTTATTGGTACTCATATCCAAAATAAACATAATTTCTCAATTGAAAGGGGTACTATTA